>JACXTT010001409.1_pt1 | contig 39935 bp, 48 predicted proteins | sample 9270951 | NCBI WGS metagenome assembly JACXTT01 (sample SAMN15532306, study PRJNA645909) | rock metagenome | isolation source: weathered quartz diorite | place: Puerto Rico | collected 2017-06-21
AAGCAGAAAATGACCATACTCACAGCCCGAACCGCCATGCTACTCCCCAAGATTTCGAATAGAAACTTAGATGAGTCAACGAATCCTATTTCGAATAGAAACTTACGTGAGGCAACAAGCTAGAACAGAGACCGCAGAGCGCTGAGCACTTCCCCGAGGCCGACATCCCCGGTACGGCCGGAGGGCGCTCTCAGAGCGATGACATTCGTTCCAGGAGGTTTCCATTGGCCGGGATCCGTCGGACCGAATACCGCAATAACGGGCACTCCGGCCGCTGCAGCAAGGTGCATGATGCCTGTGTCGGCCGAGACAAAGGCCCGGCAGACGAGGGCGTATGCCGCAAGCTTCCTGAGAGGCGGATGGCCCGCACCGATGAACGGAATGTCCTGTGCGGAAATGAAACGCTGATAGAGATCTTCCTCGTTCGGTCCCCAGAATATGACAACCTGAGCCCCGAGTTCGTTTACAAGGGTGAATGCAAGTTCTGCGAAACGCTCCGCGGGCCACCGGTTACCGGTCTTTCCCGCTCCGAGGTGAATACCCACTGCGGGCCGCGAACGGTCGAGGCCGAGCCTTTCCAGATCCACGCGAGCCGATTCGACCTCCGCATCGGAGAATCTCAGCGCCGGAGATCGGTCGGCAGTGTCGGCGCCGATGGTCCGGACGATGTCAAGGTTTTTCTCGGACTGATGGCGGAACGGCGGAGATCCCGGGGCGAGGATGTTGTAGAGGAAATTCCTACCTGCGCCCGGAAAGACCCACTCCTCCGATCCGAGGACAATGCGTGCGCCGGAGGCATGAGCGAGGAGATCGCTCGTCAGGGAATGGCTTACGGTGTTCAGGACTACCGCGAGATCCCAGTCCCCCCTGAGTGAGGAGATGAATTGGCGGATGCTGTTCCATCTCCATCGTGAGAGGCGCTCCCGGAAGACGATCACCTGGTCCGCGTCCCCGGCAAGTTGAGCCACGCCGCCGAAGTAGTCCCGCACGAGGAGGCCGATTCTCGCTTTTGGAAAATGCGTGCGGAGCGCTCGGACCGCCGGCAGAGAGAGGAGAAAATCGCCAAGCTGATCGTGCTGGCGGACGACGAGAATGGAACGGATCGAACCGACGTCGAGCGCTTCTGGCGGAAGGAGGGGCCTCGAAACGATACCCCGCAGCGCCGTGATCAGTACGGCTTTCCCCGGGTCCATCAGGTCAACAAACCGGTTCGGAGGTCGCAGCAGCCCCGCCGGTAGCCGCGGGCTTCAGCCCGCGCTGCTCAAGCTCGATGAGCTTGGCGTATTTGGCGAACACGTATGAAGCCGATAGTAGCGAGAGCGTCAGGCCGTGCATGCCGTCGAGAAATCCGAGGCGGAGGAAATACATCTTGAAAAACATGTAGGCCGGACGGGCGAGGAGCCCCGGGATTGAGCCGCGTTTCCCGCCATCCCGCGCGTCGCGCGCAGCGAGCGTGGTATAGGAGTTGAGCTTGGTGAAGTAATGGTATAGGGTCTCATCGGTGTAATGGAGCAGATCGTTCGAAAGCCTCCCCACCGTTCCCGTCAGCTTCAGCCCCTCGTGCACCCGGCTGCGGGTGAAGACGGCCGAGTCCTTTCTGAACAGACGCACGACATACCCCGGGTACCAGCCGCAATGACGTATCCATTTCCCCACAAAGAACGCTCTCCGCGCCACCTCGTAGCCCGCATGGGGCGGTCGCCGTTCGCTCCGGAGGAGATCAGCCACCTCGCGGCCCAGTTCGGGCGAGGCCCGCTCATCCGCGTCGATCCAGAAGATCCACTCACAGGTGGCGTGTCGGAGCGCGAGCTCTTTCGCTGCGGAGAAACCCTCCCACGGAGCAACGAACACCTTCCGGGTAAAACCCCTCGCGATCTCCGCGCTCCTGTCGGTGCTCTCGGAATCAACGACTACAATCTCGTCGGCCCACGAGACGCTGGAAAGGCATCCGGCGATGTTTCGCTCCTCGTTGCGCGTGATGACGATTGCCGAGACTCCCCCGCGAGCGCCGCTCATGTGCGCGTCCCTCCGGCGAGTGTGTTCGAGAGGATGGCCACGCCCGCGGTGAACCAGAAGAGTACCGCGATCTCGTGGTCGCCGAAGTTCCATTCGAAGAGCCCGTTTACCTGGAACCCCACAAACCCGGCGAGGCATCCCGTGGCGATACTTCCGAGAAGCGGATCCGCCTGTGCCGCTTTTGACGAGCCGAGCTCCACGACGAACATCTTCGCAAAGAGGGCCGCGCACGCGATCGCCCCCGGGAGCCCCAGCGTCACAAGGAGCATCATCATATTGTTGTGCAGATGTCCCCCCTCTCCCTCCTCAATCGGCACAGTATAGGTAACGTAGAGCCTCTTCAGGTCGATATCCCCCACGCCGGCAAGAGGATGATCCAAAAACATTCTCCAACCCGTCGTGATCATGTGAATCCTGCTGAGGTTCGAGCTCATGGAGGGATCGAAGATGCTCGCCGCCCTCGCGCGGAAATCGGATGGGGCGAACAGCACGAAACAGACCAGAAGGATGACGAGGAGAAGAAGGAGCCGCTTCTCCTGTACGGCGCCGATCGTGCAGACACCCGCCACGAAACCGAGCCAGGCGCTCCTGCTCTGCGTGAGGATAAGCCCGAGGAAGAGGGGTACAAAAGCCACGAGCGCGCCGATGCGCCACCTGCGGGGCGCCGCCGCCTGGACCGCGACCGGCAGAGCGAGGAGGAGAAGGATCAGCTTGATTCCTCCCTCCGTCAGGAAATACTGGAAGAGAGAAAGCCTCGCGATGTGGCCTCCGGCGGAGGTCAGAGAAAACGCTTCGATGACAGAGAGGAGCGCTCCCACTGCGACCGGGATCGCGACGAGCCTGAGGAGATCATCGCGGCTGCGCACCGAGAGGAGAATCAGGTAGAGGAATGAGACGAGGAAAAACCGCTTCATGTTCACGAACGAGTCCCACCGCTCGCCGGAGAAGAGCGTGGCAAGAACTTCCGCAGCAAGGTAGAGGAGAATGAACGCGTCGAGCGGGGTTCGCGGCAGCTCGTCCGGGCCCCGGGTGATCACAAGAGCGAGAAGGAGAACGATCGCGGCGCCCATGGTGATGGAGGAGATGGCGACGGAGAAGGTGACTGCTGTAACGGAAGTCAGCGTTAACCAGTACATCCATCTCAGCGCCGCCGCGTGCGCCCCCTCGAAGCGAAGAGGCATCAAATCCGGAACTGAAGGTCGTACAGCTTGCGGTAGAGCCCGAGAGGGTTGGCGATCAGCTCGCTGTGCTTGCCCATCTCCACCACGCGCCCGCGGTCCAGCACGATGATGCGGTCTGCGTGCTGAACCGTGGAGAGCCTGTGAGCGATGACGATCGACGTCCGTCCCGCCATCAGGTGGTTGATCGCGTCCTGTACGAGAATCTCCGACTCGGTATCGAGCGCGGACGTCGCCTCGTCCAGAATGAGGATCGGGGGATTCTTGAGGATCGCCCGGGCGAGGGAAAGCCTCTGGCGCTCGCCCCCCGAAAGCTTTACGCCCCTCTCCCCGATCACGCTCTCGTAGCGCTGCGGCATCGCCATGATGAAGTCATGCGAGTGCGCGGCCCGCGCTGCCCTGATCACCTCTTCCATCGGGCACTCGTCTAATCCGTACGCGATGTTGTTCCGCACGGTATCGTTGAAAAGAATCGTCTCCTGAGTCACGATGCCGATGTTTCGCCTCAGAGAGCGCAGGTCGATGCTCCTGATGTCGATTCCGTCGATCGCGATACCCCCTCCCGTCGGGTCGTAAAACCGCGGGAGAAGATCCACGAGGGTTGTCTTGCCGGTCCCGCTCGGCCCCACGATCGCGACCACTTCCCCCTTCCGGATGGCGAGATTCACGTCGGTGAGGACCGGGTCGTCGCCGTTGTACGAGAAGGAAACGTTCCTGAAGTCTATCCCCTTGGCCAGACCCCCCAGCTGCACGGCGTCCGGTGCGTTCCCAATCGAGGGGCGCCGGTCGAGGATCTCGAAAATCCGCTCCCCCGCGGCGCTCGCCTCCTGAATCCGGTTGTTGACGTTGGTCAGCTCTTTCACCGGAGGCATGATCTGGAAAATGATGAAGAGAAAGCTCAGGAATGCGCTCGCGTTCATGCTGTGCTCGATCAGGATCTGCCTGCCGCCGTACCAGATGATGACGGCCCCGGCCGCGACGCTCAGAATCTCTGTGACGGGCGAGGCGAGGTCCCGGATCCGGGTGATGCGGATCAGCGACGAGAAATACTTCTGCGTGTGGCTTTTGAATTTCTCGTTCTCGAAATCCTCCATGCCGAATGCTTTCACGACTTTGACGCCCGAGATCGTCTCCTGGAGGACCGAGGTGATATCGGCGAGGCGTTCCTGGGAAACCCCCCGCTCCTTGTGGAGGCGGATGGCAATCCAGCTGATCACCGAGAGAGAGAAGGGGAACACGACGATCGCGATGAGCGTCAGTTTCCAGCTGAGCGAAAGGGCGAGGCCGAGGAACACGATGATGAGCAGGGGCTCCCGGATCAGCGTGACGAAGAGCGCGCTGATCCCTCCGTTGAGGATCGACACGTCGTTCGTCATGCGGGAAATCAGCTCGCCGGTCCGCTCGTTGGTGAAGTAGGCGAGGGGGAGATCGTGGAGGTGCCTGTAGAGGGCGTTTCTGAGGTCCTTGATGACGCCTTCTTCCGCGTAGTTCATGAGAAACGACTGCATGTAGCCGAAGAAGTTCTTCAGGAGAAACGCGGCGATCACGATCCAGCAGATCCTGAGGAGGGCGTCCATCTGGCTCCCGGCGAACATGAAGTTCAGAAACGCCTCCTTCGCGCCGCCCAAAAAGCCCGAGAGTCCGAAGGGAAACGTGAGCGTGGATCGGGTCCGGGCGAGATCGGCCGCGTCCGTGTGAAAGAGAATGTCGAGGAGCGGGATGAACAGGTAGATCGATATGCCGCTCAGCACCGAGTAGACCACGGTGCAAAGAATCGAGAGCACGATGTGCATCCAGTAGGGCCTGGCATACCCCACGATTCTGAGGTATGTCGCGAAGTTCTTCACGCCTGGCTCAGCGGCTCTCCCGCGGGCTGCCGCAGCCCGCGGCTGCAGACCGGGTTGCGCGAGCGGACGACCTGTTCATAGATCAGGAGGTTGTCCGGTCCCACGCTGGTCGCGGGATGGTAGAGGTGATAGAGAATGGCGAGATACCTGAGGGTTACAAATTTCGCGCCAAGGAGGCCCAGGCGAAAGGCAATGTCGGTATCCTCTCCCACGCCCGGCGCCCGGTACTCTTCGTTGAATCCGTTGATTTCCTCCAGGAGCCGCCGCTCCACGCTGAAATTGCATCCGAGGATCCGCGCCTTGTTCCGGTGCAGAAGGCGGCGGATGAAGGGATTCGGGATTCTCACCGCATCCTCGAGGTTGCTGCTTCTGGCGAGGAGGCCGTCGAGGAGCACACCGTAGGACATGCGCTCCATGCTTCCCGAGGCAAAATCTGTCAGAGTGAATCGGTCCGTAATCTGCCGGCTGAAGTTCACCCTCCGGCCGCAGAGAACGGCGCGGGGCTCGCGGTGGGAGTCGTGGTCGGCAAGGAATTCATGATGCGGGACGCAATCCCCGTCGATAAACACCAGGTAGTCGGATTCCGCCGAGGCGATGGCCCTGTTCAGCATGACGTTTTTCCGGAAGCCCTCGTCGGGCTGCCACAGATGCCTGACAGGAAAGAAGCCGCCGGAGCGCGTCCGGGCGATCAGTTCTCCGATTTCGGGTCCGGAGCCGTCGTCGGCAACGATGACTTCAAAGTCGCGCATCCTCTGTCTGAGGAGCGCCGCGAGAATGAATTCGAGGTACCGCGCCTCATTGTAGACGGCGATCACCAGCGTCAGCGATCTCTTCATGGTGTGCGTCCGGCCGCTTCCGGGGTCATGGGCGTTTCAACGTTCTGAGTTCGGAATTTGTCACCGGCGGCATCACGCCTTCCCCTTCGCTGACGCGGTATTGGTATTCCCAGAGCTTGGCGTAGAGGGCAAGAGTATAGACGGAGCCGAGAACGGCGACGAGAAAACCGTCGTATCCGTCTTTGAACCCGCCGTTTGAAACGTACTTTCGGATGAAATGCGACACCGGGCTCAGGACCAGGCGGAAGAGGGAGGCTCCGCCGCGCGGATGTTCTCGGAGCCGGTTCGACAGCTGGAGGGAGGTGTAGTCGTTCATCTTCGAGAGGTACTCGGCGATCGACTCGTAGGTGTAATGGTTGAGGAACCCGTCGAGCCTCCCCCGTCTTCCTTCTACTGTGAAGCCTCCGTGCACCTCGGCCGGTTCCGCCCGGTACTTGTCGTGCCGGAAGAGCCTGAAGGTATAGTCGGGATACCACCCCCCGTGCTTCATCCACTTCCCAAAGATGAACACCTTGCGCGGCAGTTCGTAGCCGTCGGCCGCTCCGCCTGATGCGAGCACCGACCGGATCTCCTCGCGGAGCTCGGCCGATACCTCCTCGTCGGCGTCTACGTACAAAAGCCAGCTCCCGGTCGTCAGGGCAAAGCCGCGTTCACGCTGAGGGATGTCGCCGTCATACTCGTGCTGAACGACGCGGTCTGCGTGCTTCGCAGCAAGCTCGACCGTCCGGTCGGAGCTGAAGGAATCAACGACCACGACCTCGTCGGCCCACCGGACGCTCCGGAGGCAGCGCTCGATCCTCTTCTCCTCGTTCAGAGTAATGACCACGACGGAGAGACGCTCCATGCGCTCAGCCGAGGACCAGGCTGACGAGTTTGTTCTTCACGACAACCATTTTCACGATCGTCCTCCCCTCGAGGTGACGCTTCACGTTCGCGTCGTTGAGGACGATCGGTTTGAGGGCGGCCTCGTCGGTATCGACGGGAACGTGGAACTTCGATCTGACCTTCCCGTTGATCTGCACCACGATCTCGACCCTCTCCGAGGCAATCTTCGCGCTGTCGTACGACGGCCACGGCTCATAGGCGAGCGAACGGCCGTGTCCCAGCCGCTCCCACAGTTCTTCGGCGAGATGCGGCGCGAACGGCGAAAGGAGGAGGACGAAACTCTCCATCGCCGGCCGCGGTTTGAGGTCCGCCGTGAGAAAGGCGTTCACGAAAATCATCAGCTGAGAGATCGCCGTATTGAAATTCAATCCCTCGATGTCCTCGGTGACCTTCTTCACCGTCTCGTGTAGGAGGCGCTCCTGTCCGGGAAGAAGCGCCGCGTCCCGCACCGAGGAATGGACTCTTCCTTCCTCGTCGAGAATCATCCGGTACGCCCTGTTGAGAAACCGGTGCACGCCCTCGACGCCGCGGGTGGACCACGGCTTCGAATCGACGAGAGGCCCCATGAACATCTCGAACAATCGGAGGGAGTCCGCGCCGTAGGCCGCCACGACTTCATCGGGGTTGACGACGTTGTTCAGCGACTTGGACATCTTCTGTCCGTTCTCGCCCAGAATCGTTCCCTGGTTCACGAGTCTCCTGAACGGTTCGTTCGTCGAGAGATGGCCGAGATCGAAGAGGATCTTGTGCCAGAACCGGGCATAGAGGAGATGCAGCACCGCGTGCTCCGCTCCCCCCACGTAGAGATCGACCGGCATCCAGGCCTTTTCGTTCTGAGGCGATACGAATTCCTTCGCGTTGTGGGGATCGAGGTAGCGAAGATAGTACCAGCATGATCCCGCCCACTGCGGCATCGTGTGCGTCTCGCGCATTGCAGGCCGCCCCGTCGCCGGATCGGTCGTCTTCACCCACGACTCCGCCCCGGCCAGCGGAGAGACTCCCTTCGTTCCCGCTCTGCTGTACTCGAGATCGGGAAGGAGTACCGGAAGGTCGGATTCCGGGAGGTCTCTGACCGTCCCGTCCTCAAGGTAGATTAGCGGAAACGGCTCCCCCCAGTAGCGCTGGCGCGAGAAGAGCCAGTCGCGCAGCTTGTAATTCACCGTGCGTTTCCCGCGGCCCTTTTTCTCAAGCCATTCCACGATCGCGGCCTTGGCCCTTTCCGTCGGTAGCCCGTTGAGAGAAATCTCGGAGTTGGCCGAGTTCACCGCCGTGCCGTCCTCCGTGAAGGGAGCGGCCGAGACGTCTCCGCCGGATACAACTTCAACGACCGGAAGGTGGTATTCCCGGGCGAACTCGAAGTCACGGTCATCGTGACCCGGGACCGCCATGATCGCACCCGTTCCGTACGTTAATAGGACGTAATCCGCAGTCCAGATCTGGATTGGTCTCCCTGTAGCGGGGTTTATAGCGTATCCGCCCGTGAAGACCCCGCTCTTTGTCTTCCCCAGGGCCGTTCGCTCGAGGTCGCTTTTCATCCTGGCTTCGGCCCGGTAGGCCTCCACCTTTGCCCTCTCCCCGGGAGCACAGACCTTATCAACCAGCGGATGCTCCGGAGCAAGCACCAAATAGGTTGCTCCGAATATTGTGTCCGGACGAGTGGTAAATACCGCGATGCTCCCCTTTCCCCCCTCGACCGGAAAACTAACTTCTGCTCCCTCAGACCTCCCAATCCAGTTTCTTTGCATCTCCATGATCCCGGATGGCCAATCGAGCTCCGCCAGATCGTGCTCCAGCCGTTCCGCATAAGCCGTGATCCGGAGCATCCATTGCTTCATCATCCGGCGCTCGACCGTGTACCCCTTTTCCACCCATTCTTCCACTTCCTCGTTTGCGAGGACCGTGCCCAGCTCATCAGACCAGTTGACCGGCATTTCGGCCCTGTAGGCAAGCCGCCGTGCGGCGATATAATCGTATTTCACCTGAGGCGTGAGACCGGGAGGAAGGGGGAGTTCTGAAATGGGCCTGGCCATCCGGCGTTCCGGGTCGTACCAGGAGTTGTAGATCTTTAGGAAGATCCATTGGGTCCATTTGTAATAGCCCGGATCGGTGGTGTTGATCTCGCGCGTCCAGTCATAGGAGAGGCCGAGCATTTTAATCTGCCGCTTGAAGGTCGTGATGTTCTGCCCTGTGGTGATTCTCGGCGCGATTCCCGTCTGCATCGCATATCTCTCGGCCGGAAGGCCGAAGGCATCCCACCCCATCGGATGCATCACGCTGAAACCGTTCATGCGCTTAAAGCGGCAGAAGATGTCCGTCGCCGTGTACCCTTCGGGGTGCCCCACGTGGAGGCCCGCTCCCGACGGATAGGGGAACATGTCCAGAACGTAGATCTTCTTCCCCGGAGGGGCGTCGGGAGTGGTGAACGTCCCCTCCTTCTCCCATCGCTCCTGCCATTTGTGCTCGATTTCAGTAAACGGATACGTCATGTAAGAGTGATAACCATAATTATTTGTTCAACATACGTATTTCACTTAGGAGAATCAACAACGGCATGGCAGGACGAAAACGGTAGACGCCGGCTTCAGCCGGCGTTCGCTGAAACAGAAGAGGGGTCCCGGTCTACCGGGACCCCTCTCTGGGGAGATTCACTGGGAGGGCTTACTCCGCCCTGGCTTCCTTCGCGGCGGCTTCCCCGGCTTTCTTCTTCTTCGGGGCCTTCTCAACTTTTTCAGTCTTGTCGGGGCCCTTCTTCGATTCCTTCTTCCCCTTCGCCTTCTTCTGCGGCGCTTCGCCTGTGTTGTAATCGACCAGCTCGAGGATGGCCACTTCGGCGCCGTCGCCGAACCTCTGGCCGAGCTTGACGACGCGCGTGTAGCCGCCCGGCCGGGAGGCGATCTTCGGGGCGATCTCGCTGAAGAGCTCTTTGATGACGTCGCGATCCTTGATCATCCTGGCGATCTGGCGCCGGGCGTGAATCGTTGTCTGGAGGGTTCCGGCGCCCACAGCGTTTTTCGCGCGCGTCAGAACCTTTTCGGCGACCATGCGTGTCTCCTTGGCTTTGGCTGCCGTGGTGCGGATCTTCTTGTGCCGGAAGAGAGCCGTACAGAGCGCCCGGAGCGTCGCGCTCCTGTGGCTTGCAGTTCGCTTGAGTTTTCTTCCCGACTTACGGTGTCGCATCGCTTGTGGCCGCCTTAGTTGTTAGCGTCGTGGAGGTATTTTTCGACATCCATGCCGAAGCTGAGTCCGAACTGCTCGATGATCTCGGAGAGCTCCGCCAGCGATTTCCGGCCGAAATTCCGGAACTTGAGAAGCTCGGGCTCTCCCCGGCTCACAAGGTCGGCAATCGTCTTGATGTTGGCCGCGCGGAGGCAGTTGTGCGAGCGAACGGACAGCTCGAGCTCGTCGACGTTCATCTGGAGGATCTTTCGGATCCGCGCGAACTCCGAGTCCTTCTCGAGCATCTCCTCCGCGGCCTCCGTCTCGATGTCGAAGCTGAGGAAGAGCTGGATGTGGTCTTTCAGGATGTTCGCCGCCTGCGCGAGCGCATCGTCGGGCGCGATCGATCCGTCGGTTTCGACCTCCAGGATCAGCTTCTCGTAGTCGGTCTGCTGGCCCACGCGCGTCGTCTCCACGAAGAACCGCACGTTCTTGATCGGCGTGAAGATCGAATCGATCGTGATCAGGCCGGCGGTCTGGTCCGGGAGCTTGTTATCCTCCGCGGGCACGTACCCCTTCCCGCGGCCGACCCTCAGCTCCATTTCGAACGCCGCCCCGGCATTCAACGTGACGATGTGCTGGCTCGGATTGAGAATCTCGATTTCCGGGTTGGCCTTCTGGATATCACCCGCGGTCACGTCCTTCGGCCCTTTGAGCTCCACGGACACCTTCGCAAGCTTCTTGTTGAGGAGCTTCATCCTCACCGATTTAAGGTTGAGGATGATCTCGGCAACGTCTTCCACGGCCCCGGGGATCGTGGAGAATTCGTGCAATACCCCCTCGATCCGGATGGCCGTGAACGCGGTGCCGGGAAGCGACGAGAGAAGCACGCGCCGGAACGCATTGCCGATCGTAACTCCGAACCCCTTTTCGAGGGGCTGGAGCACGAAACGGCCGAACGTGTTTGAATAGGATGCCTCGTCGAGTTGAACTTTCTCCGGCATCTGAAAAGTTGTTCCTACCATGTCAATTTCTCCCGAATGAGCCCGATATTACTTGGAATACAGCTCGACGATGAGCTGTTCGTTGGCGTTGAGCGGGATATCCGCCCGTTCCGGCATGCTGAGAAATGTGCCGGACATCGCCGCCTTGTCGAGACTGAGCCACGGCAGCATCGCGCTGTCTTTCATCCGCTTCATCGACGAGTGGATCATGTCGAGCTTCTTGCTCCGGTCTCTGATCCGCACCACGTCGCCCGCCCTCAGCAGGTGCGAGGGGATGTTGACGACCGTGTCGTTCACCATGAGATGGCCGTGGGTGACGAGCTGGCGAGCTGCTTTCCGCGACGGGGCGAAGCCGAGCCGGTAGACGACGTTGTCGAGTCGGCATTCGAGCATCTTGACGAGCGTTTCGCCCGTGCGCCCGGTGCGGCGGAGGGCCTTCTCGAAATAGCTGCGGAACTGCTCTTCCATCAGTCCGTACATGCGGCGGATCTTCTGCTTCTCGCGGAGCTGGACGCCGTACTCCGATATCTTCTGGCGCCTGTTCTGCCCGTGCTGCCCCGGCGGATAGCCGCGGCGCTCCACCGGACACTTCTCCGTGAAGCACTTCGTGCCTTTGAGAAAGAGCTTCTGCCTCTCCCTCCTGCACAGCCTGCAACTTGGTTCGATGTATCTTCCCATGAGTTCCTTTTCCTGAATGCTACCCTTACACGCGGCGCCGCTTCGGCGGCCTGCACCCGTTGTGAGGAATCGGCGTGATGTCGCGGATGCTCAGCACTTCGAGTCCGACCATCTGGAGCGAGCGGATGCCCGCTTCGCGCCCCGAGCCAGGCCCCTTGACATAGACGTCGACCTTCCGCAATCCCAGATCGAAGGCTTCCTTGGCCGCGGCCTCGGCGGTCACCTGCGCCGCGAAGGGCGTGTTCTTCCTCGAGCCCTTGAAGCCGTTGCGGCCTGCCGACGACCAGCTGATGACGTTGCCGTAGACGTCGGTGATCGTCACCATGACGTTGTTGAACGTCGCCTTGATGTAGGCCTTGCCGGTGACGTCGACCTGAATTTTCTTTTTCTTCTTGGCCGCGCCGGTCTGCTGTCCGGCGGCCGCTGCCTGCTTTGCCATTGGTCTCTTCTCTGCGTGTGTTACTTCTTGGCCAGTACCTTCTTCTTCCCTGCGACCGTCTTCCTCTTTCCCTTCCTCGAGCGGGCGTTCGTGCGCGTGCGCTGGCCCCGGACAGGAAGGCCCTTCCGGTGGCGCAGGCCCCGGTACGAGTTGATGTCCATCAGACGCTTGATGTTCATCTGGACTTCGCTCCGCAGCGCCCCCTCCACCTTGAAGTCGGAGGTAATGATGGAGCGGATCCGGGCCACTTCCTCGTCGTTCAGCTCGGCCACCCGCTTCCCCGGGTCGATCCCCGCCTGGTCCAGGATTTTCAGGGCGCTGGTCCTGCCGAGCCCGAAAATGTAGGTCAGGCCGATCTCAGCCCGTTTATTCTTCGGTAAGTCGATTCCCGCGATACGCGCCACGCGTTACAATCCTTTCGAGTGATTATCCCTGACGTTGCTTGTGCTTCGGATTCTTGCAGATGACCCGGACGACGCCTTTCCGCCGGATGATCTTGCAGTTCTCGCACAGCCGTTTTACCGATGATCGTACCTTCATCTGATCGCTTCCTATTTGTACCGGTAGGTGATTCTGCCCTTGCTCAGGTCGTACGGCGACATCTCAACTGTCACCTTATCGCCCACCAGGATTTTGATGTAATGCATCCGCATCTTCCCTGAAATCACAGCCAGGATCTCGTGCCCGTTATCGAGCCGCACCCTGAACATCGCGTTCGGGAGCGTCTCGGTAATGATGCCGTCCATGGTGATCGGACCCTGCTTCGCCATCAACCTCGGCTACTGTGTGAGTATTTCCGGTTCGCCATCCGTGACGAGGATCGTATGCTCGAAATGGGCCGATGGAAATCCGTCGGCCGTGCGGATCGTCCATCCGTCGTCATCGACTCTCACCTGGAATTTTCCCAGATTCACCATCGGCTCGATCGCAAGCGTCATCCCTTTCTGCAGCACCGGGCCCGTGCCCGCCTCTCCGTAGTTCGGAATCGCGGGCTCCTCGTGGAGCTCACGGCCTACGCCGTGGCCCACCAGATCGCGCACGACCGAAAAACCGTCGCGCTCCACGTGCGACTGTACCGCGGCGGAAATGTCATGGACCCTGTTCCCAGCTCTCGCCTGGGCGATGCCGGTGTAGAGCGATGCTTCCGCGCTCTTCAGGAGGAGATTTTTTTCCTCCGAAATTTTTCCCACAGGAAACGTCCACGCGCCGTCGCCGTAGAAGCCGCCTTTGCGCACTCCGACGTCGAGCGATACGATCTCCCCTTCCCGCAGGACCCGTGACCCCGGTATGCCGTGCACAACCTCGTCTTCGACGGAGGTGCAGAGGGTCGCCGGAAACCGGTTCTTCGGATCGGCGCCGTATCCCTTGAATGCCGGCTCGCCTTTACGGGAGAGGATATACTCCTCGGCCATGGCGTCGAGCTCCCTGGTCGTGACGCCCGGCTGGATGCACTTCTTGAGCACCCGCAGAACTTCCGCCACAATCCGGCAGCATTCGCGCATCAATTCAATTTCACGGGGCGATTTAATCACCGCCTTCGCCATGCTTTTGACCGGCCTTCTACCCCGCAACGCACCCGCCTGGAGGCGTCACATCCTCCTGCCCTTCATCTTGCCGCTCTTCATGAAACCGTCGTAATGGCGCATGAGAAGGTGCGATTCGATCTGCTGGAGGGTGTCCAGGCCGACGCCGACCACGATCAGGAGGCTCGTTCCGCCGAAGAAGCTCGCAAAATTCGCCGTGACCCCGAGCCGGATCATGAACGCCGGCAGGATCGCCACGATGGCGAGAAAGATCGATCCCGGCAGAGTGATCTTCGTCAGGATGTTGTCGATAAAATCGGACGTATTCTTACCCGGCCTGATTCCCGGGATGAACCCTCCCTGCTTCTGCATCGTCTCCGCCACGTCCTTCGGGTTGAAGGCGACGGCCGTATAGAAATAGGTGAAGAAGATGATCATCAGGCCGTAGGCGATCGAATAGGTGATGGACGTGTAATTCAGATACCCGGCGATTCCCTGCAGGAACTCGCTGTCGGGGAAAAACGTCAGGATCGTGTTCGGAATGAACATGATCGCCTGCGCGAAGATGATCGGCATGACCCCCGCCGTGTTGATGCGCATCGGGATATACTGCGTCACGCCTCCGTAAATCTTCCGCCCGACGACCCTCTTGGCATACTGGACGGGAATTCTCCTCGTCGCCTGGGTGACGAGAACGATCCCCGCAACAATCACGACCATCAGACCGATGATGATCAGTTCGATAATCGGCCCCCGGGCGCCCTGGCTGACAAGCTGGTATTCGTCAAGTATGGCGTGAGGGAACCGCGCGATGATGCCGATGAAAATGATGAGCGAGATCCCGTTGCCGATGCCCCGTTCGGTGATCTGCTCGCCCAGCCACATCATGAAGACTGTGCCCGCGGCGAGAATAATCATCGTGGAAATGTGAAATCCGAATCCCTGGACGCCCGCCGGCACGATCGGGGTGCCCGCGGGAGACATGCTCGAAATCTGGACGCTGACTCCCCACGCCTGAAGAAGGGAGATGATGACCGTTCCGTACCGGGTCCACTGGGTGATCTTCTTGCGGCCTTCTTCCCCTTCCTTCGAAAGCTTCTGGATGTACGGAATGACCGCGCCGAGAAGCTGGATGATGATCGACGCGCTGATATACGGCATGATGCCGAGCGCAAAAATGGCCGCGTTGCTGAACGCGCCCCCCACGAACAGGTCGTAGAGTCCGAAGAGGGTGTTCGAGGTCTGGTTGCGCATGACCTCGGAAAGAACCTTCGCGTCGACTCCGGGGATCGTCACGTGGGCGCCGAAGCGCACCACGACCAGGAGCCCCGCGGTGAAGAGGATCCGCTGGCGCAGCTCCTGAATCTTGAAGATGTTCCGAAAGCTCTCGGTTAGCTTCGCCATGAATCAGTTTCCGGCACCCGGGAGGGCGCTGGTCTTGCCCCCCGCGCCTTCGATCTTCTTCACGGCGCTCTTGCTGAAGGAATGTGCCGACACTTCGAGCTTTGACTTCAGTTCTCCCTCCCCCAGAATCTTCACCGGAACGTTCTTCTTTGATACCGCGCCGGCCGTGTAGAGGATCGCGGGGTCCACCTTGCCGCCGGCAAGCTTTCCCGACCCGGCAAGCCGCTCGAGGACGCCGACGTTCACGGTCTGATACCGTACCTTGAACGGATTATGGAACCCGAACTTCGGAACGCGCCTGATCAGCGGCATCTGGCCGCCCTCGAACCAGGGGCGGTCGTGCGTGCCGGAGCGGGCTCCTTCGCCCTTGTGTCCGCGCGTCGCGGTTCCTCCGTGGCCCGACCCCTGTCCGCGCGCGATGCGCTTCGCGCGCCTGCGCGAGCCCGCGGCGGGTTTGAGAGTGCCTAATGTCGTCATTGTTTCTCGGCCACCTCCTCGACCTTCACGAGATGCCTCACCCTGCCGATCATCCCGCGGATCTGCGGCGTGTCGGTCTTGATCACCGAGCAGTTCGGCCGCCCGAGTCCGAGCGCCCTGATCGTCCGTTTGTGCACCTCGAGGGTATCGATCTGGCTTACCATCTGTGTAATCTTGATCTTCTTGTTCATCGTCAGCTCACTGCCTCGGGTTCCGGAGCGGGAGTCCTGAAGAGTTCTCCGAGCGACATGCCGCGCCGCTGCGCCATCGTGCGTGCATCGATGAGGGTCAGGAGGCCCCGGAGCGTCGCCTTCACCACGTTGTGCGGGTTTGAGGACCCGATCGACTTGGTGAGGATGTCCTTGATCCCCGCCGATTCCAGAACCGCCCTCACCCCGCCGCCGGCGATGAGCCCGGTGCCGGGAGAAGCTGGTTTCAGAAGCACCCTCGAAGCGCCGAACTTGCCCGTGATCGGATGGGGGATCGTCCCGTTGACGACCGGCACGACCACGATATTCTTCTTCGCGTCGTCGATTCCCTTCGAGATGGCGTCCTGCACTTCGTTCGCCTTGCCGAGTCCTACTCCGACGTGACCGTTGCCATCTCCGACGACGACGATCGCGCTGAAGCTGAAGCGGCGCCCGCCCTTGACCACCTTCGCGACCCGGTTGATATGCACCAACCGGTCTTTGAGATCCAACTCGCCAGCTCTTATTCGTGCCACGCTCTCTGCTCCTGGTTGATAATCAGTTGCCGTGCTGCCGGGGGAGGATTCGAACCTCCACTGACGGCTCCAAAGGCCGCTGTCCTGCCATTAGACGACCCGGCAACGAACGACCCTGCGGGGGCAGGCTCAAAACTTGAGCCCCGCCTCGCGGGCTCCGTCGGCCAGAGCCTTGATAACGCCGTGGTACAGGTATCCGTTGCGGTCGAACACGACCGACTTCAGGTTCTGCGCCGCGGCCTTCTTCGCTACGTCCATCCCGACCCGCTTCGCAATCTCTTTCTTCGTTTTCACGCTCTTCAGTTCCTCGCGGAGGTCCTTCGACAGGGTGGAGGTGGAGACGAGCGTTTTACCGATCGAGTCGTCGACAAGCTGGGCATAGAGGTGCTGCAGGCTCCGGTATACCGTCAGCCGCGGCCGCTCGGACGTTCCCTGAATCTTCACGCGCACGCGTTGTTTGATGCTGGCTCGCCGCCGGACTCTCGATTTCTTTATCATAAAATCTTATCCTGCCTTCGCGCCTGCTGTAGCCGCAGCCTTGCCCGCTTTGCGGCGGATGTATTCTCCTTCGTACTTCACCCCTTTTCCCTTGTACGGCTCTGGCGGCCGGAACGAACGCAGCTTCGCCGCGACCTGGCCCACCAATTGTTTGTCGATGCCGGAAACCGTGAGGAGCGTGGGTTGCGGGATTTCCACCTTGATTCCCCCGGGCGGCTCGAAGAGGATCGGATGCGAGTAACCGAGGGCGAACTGGATCTTTTTCCCCTTCACTTCCGCCTTGTACCCGACTCCGACGATCTCAAGCTTCCGCTCAAAACCCGTCGAAACGCCTCTGATCATGTTGTTGATCAGCGCCCGCCACGTGCCGTGAAGCGCGACCTGCGCCTTCACGTCGGAGGAGCGGGTGAGGGTGATTTCCTCGCCTTTCATCTCGATGCGGATGCTCGGTGGAACCGACGCCTTGAGCTCGCCCTTCGGCCCCGTGACGGTGATCGTACCGTCTGCCAGCTGCACCTTGACCCCCTTCGGGATGGCTATGGGTTTTCTTCCGATTCTTGACACGTTGTTCTCCTAAAGGTAACCTACCACACCTGGCACAGCACTTCGCCGCCGACATGCAGAGTGGCGGCAGTCTTTTCCGTCACGACTCCCCGCGAGGTGGAGACGATTGCGATCCCGAGCCCGTTCAGGACCCGGGGAAGATCGTTCGCGGACACATAGACCCTCAGGCCGGGCTTGCTGATCCGCTTCAGTCCGGTGATCGCGCTGATGCCGTCGGAAGAGCGCAGGACGATTCTCAGTACCCCCTGTTTCGTGTCGGGGATCTCGGTATAGCTCCCGATGAAGCGCTCCTCGAGCAAGAGCTTGGTGATCTCGCGCTTGAGGTACGACGCCGGAATATCCACGCGTTTGTGCCGCGCGCGGATCGCATTGCGCAACCTGGACAGGTAATCTGAAATCGGATCGGTGGTGTTCATTGCTCTGCCGTTCTCCTACCAGCTTGCCTTGACGACGCCGGGAATCTTTCCCTCAAGCGCCATTTTTCTGAAACAGATCCGGCAGATGCCGAACTTGCGGAGGTATCCGCGGGGCCTGCCGCAGTTGTTGCAGCGGTTGTGCTTCCTCACCGGGAACCTGGGCGTCCTCTTCGACTTCTCCATCATTGCCAATCGTGCCACGCTTATTCTCCTCTCCCTTCGGCCGGCGCCGGTTTTTCGGCGAGGGGTTCCTCGCGCTTCACGAACGGCATCCCGAACGCTTTCAGGAGTTCGTACGCCTCCTGGTCGGTTTTGGCCGTCGTCACAAAACAGACGTCCATTCCGAACACCTTCGTGACTTTGTCGACGTCGATCTCGGGAAAAATGATGTGTTCCTTCACGCCGATCGTGTAATTCCCCCGGCCGTCGAACGACTTGTCGGAAAATCCGCGGAAGTCGCGGATGCGGGGGACGGCGACGTTGATAAACCTGTCCATAAACTCGTACATCCTGTCCTGCCGGAGCGTTACCCGCGCTCCGATGGGCAGGCCTTCGCGCAGCTTGAAATTGGAAATCGCCTTCTTGGCCCGCGTCGTAACGACCTTCTGTCCGGTGATCGTCTCCAGATCCTTGACCACCCCGTCGAGCAGCTTGGGGTCCTGCGAGGCCTGGCCGACGCCGACGTTGATGGCGATCTTTTCAAGTCGGGGAACCTGCATGACGTTGGAGTAGCTGAAGCGCTTCACCAGCTCGCCGGTCAGTTGCTTCCTGAACAGCTCGCGGAGACGGGGAGGGACTCCCGCTTCCTGCGCGGCGGCCGGATGGCCTCCCTTCTCCTGTGGGCCTTTCTTCGTTCCTTTTTCGGTTTTTGGCGCTTTCTCTTTTCCCATGCGGGTTCGCGGATCCTAAAACATTTCTTCGCAATTGCGGCAGACGCGCATCATGTGCTTGCGGCCTGTGGTCGAGTCGGTGACGGGCTTGTGGCCCAGACGCGACGGCGTGCTGCATTTCGGACAGATCACCATCACATTTGCGGCGTGAATCGGAGCCTCTTTCTGGACGATCCCCCCCTGGGGGTTCTTCTGAGACGGCCTCGAGTGCCGGCGGATGATGTTGACTCCCTCAATAATCACTCGCGCGTCGTCGCGGAAGACCTTGAGGACCTTTCCTGTTTTTCCGCGGGAGTTGCCCGCAATGACTTTGACGGAATCGTTCTTGTGGATGTTCATAGTTGAGTCACACTCCCTCAGAGCACTTCCGGCGCGAGGGAAATAATCTTCATGTAGTTTTTGTCGCGCAGTTCCCTGGCGACCGGTCCGAAAATCCTCGACCCCCTCGGTTCGCCCTGGGGATTGAGGAGAACGGCCGCGTTCTCGTCGAACCGGATAAACGAGCCGTCCTTGCGGCGTGTCTCCTTGGTCGTCCTGACGATGACCGCGCGGGAGACTTCGCCCTTCTTCACCCCGGCGCCCGGGATCGCGCTCTTGACCGAGACGACGATCAGATCGCCGACGCCGGCGTAGCGGCGGTCGTGGCCGCCGAGGACCCGGATGCACCGGACTTTCTTGGCGCCCGAGTTGTCGGCTACCACCAGATTAGTTTCTTCCTGGATCATCGAGGACCGCCGTTTCCGTTTATTGTGCCTTTTGCACGACTTCGATCAGGCGCCACCTCTTGCGGCTGCTCAGCGGACGCACTTCCATGATCTTTACCAGATCCCCGACGCGCGCCTCCTGCTTCTCGTCGTGCGCCATCAGCTTCGAGGTGCGCTTGAAATACTTCTTGTAGAGTCCGTGGGGGACGCGGCGCTCGATCGCGACGACGATGCTTTTCTGCATCTTGTTGCTGACCACTGTCCCGAGCCGGGTCTTCCGATTGGTCGTCCGGTCCATGTTCACTTCCCCTTTTCGGATTTCTTCGCCGCGGATGCGGCGGCCTCTGCTGCAATCTGGCGCTCGCGCAGGACCGTTTTCATCCGCGCGATGTCGCGGCGCGAGTTTCGCAGCTGCAGCGGGTTCTCGAGCTGGCTGGTCGCCTTCTGAAACTTGAGGTGGACGAGATTCTCCTCTTCGTCCTTGACCCGCTTGGCCAGTTCGCTTACGGGGAGTTCCCGGATTTCAAATATCTTCACAGTTCATCCTTCCTTCGGTTCAACCCGCCTGGTACGAGGGCCGCGTCACCATGCGTGTCCTGATCGGGAGCTTGTGCGATGCCAGATCCATGGCCTCGAGAGCCACCGCCCGCTTGATGCCGCCGAGCTCAAACATGATCGTTCCGGGCTTCACGACCGCAACCCAGAATTCGGGCACCCCCTTCCCGCTTCCCATGCGGGTTTCGGCCGGCTTCTTCGTCACCGGCTTGCTGGGAAATATCCTGATCCATACCTTGCCTTCCCTCTTCATGAGGCGCGTGAGGGCGACACGCGCGGCCTCGATCTGCCGCTGCGTGATCCATCCCGGCTCGAGCGCCTTCAGCCCGAAATCCCCGAAGGCCACGCTCGCGCCCCGGGTCGCCTTTCCCTTCATCCGGCCCCGCTGGGCTTTTCTATATTTGACTCGCTTTGGAAGCAGCATGAGTGTGCGTCGTTAGGCCGGGCGGTTACTTGGGTGTCCTGTCGAGCACTTCGCCCCGGCAGATCCAGACCTTCACGCCGATCGTGCCGTAAATCGTCATAGCCGTGGCCTGCGCATAATCGATGTCGGCCCGGAGCGTGTGGAGCGGAATTCTTCCCTCCTTGTACTGCTCCGAGCGCGCGATCTCGGCCCCGCCGAGCCGGCCTCCGCACATCACGCGGACGCCTTCGGCGCCCATGCGCATCGCCGAGGTAATCGCCATCTTCATCGCCCGGCGGAACGACATCCGTCCCTCGAGCTGCCCCGCGATATTCTCAGCGAGGAGGTAGCTGTCGAGCTCCGGCCGCTTGATCTCGTGGATGAGGATCTTCACTTCCTTGTTGGTGATCTGCTTCAGCTCCTCTTCCAGCTGCGTAATTTCCTTGCCGCTCCGGCCGATGACGATACCGGGGCGGGAGGTATGAATCGTGATGACCGCCTTCTTGGGCGTGCGGTCGATCAGGATGCGGGAAATCCCCGCCTTCTTGAGGCGGTTGTGGACATACGACCTCACCTTGAGGTCTTCCTGGAGCTTTCCCGAAAAATCCTTGTCGTCGTACCAGTTCGAATCCCACGAGCGCAGGACGCCGAGACGGAAACCGACGGGGTGTACTTTTTGGCCCACTGGCTGTGCTACTCCTTTTCTTGTGATGCCTGAGGTTGCTTTGCCTGAGACTGCTTCGGCTGCGTTTCCTTCGCGCGGGGTTTTGCGGCCGCTTTCGCCCTGACGGCTCTCTGCGCCACGACAACGGTCAGGTGGTTCGACCGTTTGACAATCCGGTAGGCGCGCCCCATCGGAGCGGGAAGCATCCTCTTCATCCCCGGGCCGCCATCCACGAAGACCTCCTTGACATAGAGAGTCTCGGGGTCAACGCGTCCCGCCTCGTCCTTGTTCTGCAGGTTCGATACCGCGGAACGGACTACTTTCTCGGCCACCTTCGCCGCGTGCTTCGGCGAGAAATGGAGAATGCTGAGCGCTTCCGGTATCGAGCGTCCGCGGATCAGATCGATCACGAGCCGCATCTTGCGGGGCGACGAGTTGACGTACCTGTTGATGGCGCGCGCTTCGAGCATCGGATCAGCCTTCGGGCGTGGTCGTCGTTTCTGCTTTAAGCCCCGGATGCCCGCGGAAGATGCGGGTCGGAGCAAACTCGCCGAGCTTGTGTCCCACCATGCCCTCGTGGATGTAGACCGGGATGAACTTGTTCCCGTTGTGAACAGCCAGGGTCAGGCCGACAAAATCCGGCGTGATGGTCGACGCGCGGGACCAGGTCTTGATGACTTTCTTCGCGCCCGACTTCGACATCGCCTCGATCTTCGCGGTCAGTCCGGCATCGACATAGGGGCCCTTTTTGAGAGACCGGCTCATGAGTTCATTCTTCCCTTATTTCTATCCTTACTTCCGGCCTTATTTCCGGCGCGTGACGATATACTTCGAAGACTGCAGCTTGTGGTGCCGCGTCTTCTTGCCCTTGGTGTGCCATCCCCATGGAGAAACCGGATGAGGGTTGCCCTGAGGCGACTTCCCCTCGCCGCCGCCGTGCGGATGGTCGACCGGGTTCTGGACCACGCCGCGCGATTGCGGGCGGATGCCCATCCACCGCGAGCGTCCTGCCTTGCCCACGCTGATGTTTTCGTGGTCGACGTTGCTGACCACGCCGATCGTCGCGAAACATTCCTGAGGAACGTTCCGCACTTCGCCCGACGGCAGCCGCAGCTGGGCGTATTTCCCTTCCTTGGCCATCATCTGAACGGAACAGCCCGCGCTCCTTCCGATCTGTCCCCCTTTGCCCGGCTTGAGCTCCACATTGTGCACAAACGTCCCCACGGGGATGTTTGCAAGCGGCATGGCATTGCCCACCTTGATGTCGGCCTCGGCTCCGGCGGAGATCACCTCGCCCACCTTCAGGCCGTCCGGAGCAAGAACATACCGCTTCTCGCCATCGACATACTGAACGAGCGCGATCCTGGCCGAGCGGTTGGGGTCGTATTCGATCGCAACGACCGTCGCGTTCACGCCCCTGCGCTCACGCTTGAAATCGATGACGCGGTAGAACCGCTTGTGGCCGCCGCCGCGGTGGCGCGACGTGATATGGCCGTTTGTGTTCCTTCCGCCCGACTTCTTGAGCGGCTCGATGAGGTTCTTTTCCGGCTTCGACTTGGTGATCTCCTCGAAGCTCGGAATCGTCATCCACCGCGTTCCGGGAGTCACCGGTTTCAGGATTCGGATGCCCATGGCTCAGATATTTTCAAACAAATTGATCTTGTCGCCCTCTTTGAGCGTGACAATGGCTTTCTTGAAGCGCGGGGTCCTTCCCCTGAAGGCGCCCCTGCGCGTCATCTGCGACTTTGCCTTCCCCTTGTAGTTCATGGTCCGGACGTTGGTGACGGTGACGCTGAACTTCTTCTCGATCGCCCGAGCGATATCGATCTTGTTTGCGGCCGGATCGACCTCGAAGGCATAGAGGCCCTTCTCCTGCAGGTTCGTCATTTTCTCCGTGACGATCGGGCGGTAGAGGATGCCGATCATGCGAATGCCTTTTCGAGAAGCCCGACCGCACTCTTCTGGATCAGGAGGACCTGGTTGTCCAGTATCTCGTAGGTCGACGCCTTCGACGCTTCGATGACGTGGAGGTACGGAATGTTCCTCCCCGACTTCCAGACGGTTCGGTCACTTTTCGGAACCACGAGGAGCGTTTTTCTTCCCGAAAGCTGAAGCGCCTTCAGCATCCCCGCGAGCTCCCGCGTTTTCGGCTCGTCGAGGGTGAAATCTTCCACGATCTTGATCGCGGCGCTCTTCGCCTTGAGGCTCAGAGCGGACTTCCGGGCGAGCTGCCTGACGCGCTTAGGGAGTGTGGACGAGTAATCGCGCGGCATGGGCCCGAAGATAGTGCCGCCGCCCTTCCATAAAGGAGACCGGACCGCTCCGATTCTGGCCCGGCCGGTATGCTTCTGCTTCCAAAGCTTCTTTCCGCTCCCGCTCACCTCTCCGTAGGTCTTCGTCTTGTGCGTGCCCTGGCGCCGGTTTGCCAGATGGACGGTCACGGCCTGATAGATCGCGTGATCGTTCGGCTCGATCCCGAAGACCTCGGGGGAGAGCTGGACGCGCTCCCCGCTCTCGGTTCCGTCCTTTTTATAGACTTCCAGTTCCATCATCCTTCTTTGAGGATCTCAACATACGCGTTGATGTGCCCGGGGACCGATCCCCGGATCAGCAGGAGGTTCGACTCCGGGATTACCTGCACCACGCGGAGATGCTTCACGGTCACCCGCTCTCCCCCCATCCGGCCCGCCATCCGCATGCCTTTAAAGACGCGCGAGGGGTGCGAGCTCGATCCGATCGAGCCGGGGGCGCGCTCACGGTCGCTCTGACCATGCGTGCGGAATCCTCCGCCGAAATGGTGCCGCTTGACGACGCCCTGAAAGCCCCGGCCTTTCGAGGTCCCGGCAACCGAGACGATATCGCCCGTCGCAAAGAGAGCGTCGACCTTGATTTCCGTGCCGACCGGAAACTGTTTCGCATCGAATCCCTTGAATTCGCGCAGAAGGCGCTTCGGGGCGATTCCGGCTTTCTTGAAATGCCCCGCCGCCGGTTTCCTCACGAGCCGTTCCTTCGCATCGCCGAAGCCGAGCTGGACGGCCTCGTAGCCGTCGCGCTCTACGGTCTTGACCTGGGCGACATAGCACGGGCCGGCTTCGATGACGGTGCAGGGGACCGATTCGCCCCTGTCATCGAAGACGCTCGTCATTCCGATTTTTTTTCCGAGAATACCGGACATAGATTGTGTTGGACTTCAGATTGCGGCCTGTTCGACCCGAACGCGGAAGCCACAGGAGGGCTTGCTGCTGGACCTACAAACCAGTGCTACATCCTAGACTTTGATCTCCACATCGACGCCTGCGGGGAGCTCAAGCTTCATCAACGAGTCAACCGTCTTGTTCGACGAGTTGAGGATGTCGATGAGGCGCTTATGGGATCGCATTTCGAATTGTTCGCGTGATTTCTTATCGACGTTCGGCGAGCGCAGCACGGTGTACAGCGTTCGCTTCGTGGGAAGCGGGATCGGACCCGACACGACCGCGCCGGTGGATTTGACCGTCTTGATGATCTTCTCCGCCGACTTGTCGATCAGCACGTGATCGTACGATTTCAGCTTAATGCGTATTTTCTGTCCCGCCACGACGTGCGTTCTCCGATGCGTCCGCTATTCGAGAATCTTCGTTACTACGCCGGCTCCCACCGTGTGACCCCCCTCGCGGATGGCGAACCGGAGCCCGTCTTCCATTGCGATGGGGGAGATGAGCTCTATCGACATGCTGTCGAGGTTGTCTCCGGGCATCACCATCTCGGTGCCCGAGGGGAGCGTGGCCACGCCCGTCACGTCCGTCGTCCTGAAATAGAACTGGGGACGGTAGCCGCTGAAGAAGGGAGTGTGGCGTCCTCCCTCTTCCTTCTTCAGCACGTAGACCTGGGCGGTAAACTTCTTGTGGGGAGTGATCGATGCCGGCTTGGAAATGACCATTCCGCGCTCGAGCTCGTTCTTCTCAATGCCGCGCAGGAGCAGGCCCGCGTTGTCGCCGGCCTGGACCTCGTCGAGCTCCTTCCGGAACATCTCGGCGCCGGTGATGACGGTCTTCTTGTGCGCGCCGAGCCCTACGACCTCCACCTCGTCGCCCACTTTCGCCTTGCCGCGCTCCACGCGTCCGGTACCGACGGTGCCGCGTCCCGTGATCGAGAAGACGTCCTCGACCGGCATCAGGAACGGCTTGTCCACGTCGCGCTTCGGGAGCGGAATGTAGCTGTCGACCGCGTCCATCAAATCCATAATCGGCTTGAACGCCGGATCGTCCTGCTTCGAGTCCGCAGCGAGGGCGCGCTCCATCGCCTTCAGCGCGCTGCCGCGGATGATGGGAATCTCGTCACCCGGGAACTCATACTTCTTCAGGAGGTCGCGCAGCTCCATCTCCACGAGCTCGATGAGCTCGGGATCGTCGACCATGTCGATCTTGTTCAGGAAGACCACGATGCGGGGCACTCCCACCTGGCGCGCCAGGAGGATGTGCTCGCGGGTCTGTGGCATCGGGCCGTCGTTTGCGGCCACGACGAGGATCGCTCCGTCCATCTGCGCCGCGCCGGTGATCATATTCTTGATGTAATCGGCGTGGCCTGGGCAGTCGACGTGCGCGTAATGGCGCTTCGAGGTCGAGTATTCGACGTGAGCGACCGCGATGGTGATCCCGCGCTCCCGCTCTTCGGGGGCGTTATCGATGCTGTCGAAGGTCCTCACAGCGGCAAGGCCCTTCTTGCCCAGCACCATCGTGATTGCCGCCGTCAGCGTTGTCTTGCCGTGGTCGATGTGACCGATCGTCCCGACGTTGACGTGCGGCTTGTCTCTCGTGAATTTTTCCTTTGCCATTGTTCAGGTCTCCTTACGTGCTGGGTGGACGTGGGTCCGGTTAAGCGGGAACTGCTTCCTTCCCTTTGACTTTTTCGATGATCTGGTCGGAGATGCTCTGCGGCACTTCCTCGTAATGCGAAAACTGCATCGTGTAAATCGCGCGCCCCTGCGTCATCGAGCGCAGCGAGGTCGAGTAACCGAACATCTCGGAGAGCGGCACTCTCGATTTGATGACCTGGGCGTCCTTGCGGGCCGTCAACCCCTCGATCTTCCCGCGCCGCGAGCTCAGATCGCCCATGACGTCTCCCATGTATTCCTCGGGCGTCACCACTTCCACGTCCATGATGGGCTCGAGGAGGGCGGGGTTTGCCTTCTTCGCCGCTTCTTTAAATGCGATCGATCCCGCAATCTTGAACGCCATCTCGGACGAATCGACCTCGTGGAAAGAGCCGTCGAAGAGAGTTACCTTCACATCTTCCACGGGGTATCCGGCCAGGACGCCGTTGCGCATCGCCTCGACGATCCCCTCGGAAACCGGGTTGATGTATTCCTTCGGGATCGAGCCGCCGATGATCGCGTTTTCGAACTCGTATCCCTTCCCCTTTTCGTTCGGCTCGACGGTGATCCAGACATGGCCGAACTGTCCCCTGCCGCCCGACTGGCGGATGAATTTTCCTTCCTGTTCCACTTTCTTCCGGATCGTCTCCTTGTAGGCCACCTGGGGCTTGCCGACGTTGGCTTCCACCCTGAATTCCCGCTTCATGCGGTCGATGATGATCTCCAGGTGAAGCTCGCCCATGCCGCTGATGATGGTCTGGCCGGTTTCCTCGTTCGTGCTCACCTTGAACGTCGGATCTTCCTCGGCGAGCTTCGAGAGGGCCTCTCCCATCTTCTCCTGATCGGCCTTCGTCTTCGGCTCGATGGCGACCGAGATGACCGGCGCCGGGAAATCCATCTTTTCCAGAATGATCGGATCGCGCTCCTCGCAGAGCGTATCGCCGGTTCTGGTATGCTTGAGGCCCACGACCGCCACGATGTCTCCCGTGAACGCCTCGTCCACGTCTTCGCGGTGGTTGGCGTGCATCCTGAGGAGCCGTCCGATCCGCTCCTTCCTGTCGGATGTCGAATTGTAGACATACGATCCCGTCTCGACTGTTCCGGAATACACACGGAAAAACGTTAGTTTGCCGACATAGGGATCGGTCATGATTTTAAACGCCAGGGCGGAAAACTTCTCGCTGTCGCTCACCTTGCGCGCGACGTGGTCCTTCATGTTCGCATGATGGCCCATGATCTCGCCGCCGCCGATGTCGAGGGGCGACGGTAGAAAATCGACCACCGCGTCGAGGAGGCCCTGCACTCCCTTGTTCTTGAAGGAGGAGCCGCAGAGCACCGGAATGATGCTGACCTTCAGGCACGCGCGGCGCAGGACCGCTCTGATTTCGGCCGGGGAGATCTCCTTCCCCTCAAGATACTTCTCGAGAAGCGTATCGTCTTCGTCGGAGACCGCTTCGAGCATCTTCGTGCGGTACTCCTGCGCCTGTTTCAGGAGATCGTGCGGGATATCGAGGTCGTCCCACGTTGTCCCGGCCGTCCCCTCGTGGAACACGCGGGCTTTCATCGTGATCAGGTCGATGATCCCCGCGAACATGTCCCCTTCTCCTACGGGAATCTGAATGGGAACGGCGTTGGCCCCGAGCCGGCTTTTCATCATCGCGATGCAATTGAAGTAATCGGCTCCCACGCGGTCCATCTTGTTCACGAACGCCATCCTCGGCACGCCGTACTTGTCGGCCTGCCGCCAGACGGTCTCAGACTGCGGCTCTACGCCGCCGACAGCGCAGAAGAGCGCGACCGCACCGTCGAGGACGCGCAGCGAGCGCTCCACCTCGGCGGTGAAATCGACGTGTCCGGGGGTATCGATGATGTTGATCCGGTGATTGTTCCAGAAGCAGGTGGTCGCGGCGCTGGTGATCGTGATCCCGCGCTCCTTCTCCTGCTCCATCCAGTCCATGGTTGCCGCGCCGTCGTGCACCTCTCCCATCCGGTGCAGAACACCGGTATAGAAGAGAATCCTCTCCGTCGTCGTCGTTTTGCCGGCATCGATGTGAGCCATGATGCCGATATTTCGTGTCCGTTCTAGCGAGTATACTCTGGGCATAGGTTTCGTTCCCCGGCGGGGGGAGTTACCACTTGAAATGGGCGAACGCTTTGTTCGCTTCCGCCATCTTGTGGGTGTCTTCTTTCTTCTTTACGGCGTTTCCCTCGTTGTTCGACGCCGCGACAAATTCGGCGGCGAGTTTGAGCGACATCGACTTGTCCTTCCGCTCGCCCGCGTAACTGATCAGCCACCGGATCGCGAGGGCGATGCTCCGGTCAGGGCGCACTTCCGTCGGGATCTGGTACGTGGCCCCTCCCACGCGCCTGGCGCGGATTTCGAGGAGGGGCTTTACGTTGTTGACGGCCTTCTTGAATATCTCGAGGCCGGTGCCTTTGGCGCGCTGCTCGGCGATAGTGAACGCGTCATAGACGATGCGCCGGGCAAGGTGTTTCTTTCCCTGCTTCAGCACGCTGTTGATGAACTTCGATACCAGGACGTCGTTGTACTTCGGGTCCGGGGCTGTAATTCTTCGTGTCGCGGTCTTCTTGCGCATACCGTCTATTTCGGTTTCTTCGCGCCGTACTTGGATCTGCCCTGTTTGCGGTCGGTGACCCCCGCGGTGTCAAGCGTCCCGCGGACAATGTGGTACCGCACGCCCGGAAGATCCTTCACCCTGCCCCCCCGGATCAGAACGATCGAGTGTTCCTGCAGGTTGTGACCTTCGCCCGGGATGTAGGCGGTCACCTCGAGACTGTTCGTGAGGCGGACGCGCGCAACTTTCCTCAGCGCCGAATTCGGCTTTTTCGGGGTGGTGGTGTAGACCCTGGTGCAGACCCCCCGTTTCTGGGGAGACCCCTGTAGTGCGGGGGCCTTGCTTTTCCAGGTCACCTGCTCCCGGCTGAGCCGTACAAGTTGGTTTATTGTAGGCAGATCGTCAACTCCTGAATTGCGTCAAAGTCTATAAACATACGTAATTTTCTTGAAATTGTCAATTCCCCCGGGCCCTTACGTGGCCGCTTTTTCGCGCCTGCGGAGCTTCTTTTTTTCCGCCGGAACCTCTTCCTCGGGGGCCGGAAGTTCGGCCGCGGGGACCTCTTCCTTCGGCAGCACGATCACGTTCCGGAACTTCTTCAGGCCCGTTCCGGCCGGGATCAGGTGGCCCATGATGACGTTTTCCTTCAATCCGAGGAGGGAATCGATCTTCCCCTCGATCGCCGCGTCGGTGAGGACCTTGGTCGTCTCCTGGAACGAGGCCGCCGAGATAAAGCTGTCGGTGGAAAGAGCGGCCTGCGTGATGCCGAGCAGGATCGGTTCCGAGGTGGCCGGCATGGCGTCGCGGAACTCGGCGATCTTCTTGCTCTTTTTCCGCAGATCGGTGTTCGCCTCGCGCACCTTCTTCTTCGAGATGACCTGTCCCTCCTTCAGCTTCGCGTCGCCTTTCTTGGTGATGATCACCTGGTCTTTCAGCTCCTCGTTCTCAAGATTCACCGTCGTGATGTCGACGTGGTCGTCCTCCAGGAACCTCGTGTCTCCCGGATCCACGATCCGCACCTTCTGCATCATCTGGCGCACGATGACTTCGATGTGCTTGTCGTTGATTTTCACGCCCTGCATGCGGTAGACCTCCTGGATCTCGTTCACGAGGTACTCTTCCACCGCGCCGACGCCCTTGATGCGCAGGATGTCGTGCGGATCGATCGCTCCGTCGGAGAGGCGCTCTCCGGCGCGGATGACGTCGTTCTCCTGCGCGAGGATGTGCTTCCCCATCGGAATCAGATAGTGGCGCTCGTCCTGTCCGTCGTGGCTCAAGACCTTCAGCTCGCGCGAGCCGCGCTTCTGGGCGCCGAACTTCACCACTCCGTCGATCTCCGAAACGATTGCCGGGTCGGCGGGGCTCCTCGCCTCGAACAACTCAGTCACGCGGGGGAGACCTCCCGTGATATCTCTCGTCTTTCCGCTGTCGCGGGGTATTTTGACAAGGACGGTCCCCGACTGCACTTCCTCGCCGTCGTTGACGATCATGTGTGCCCTCGTCGGGATGATGTAGCTTCCGGCCTTCTGCCCCTTGTCGTTCACGATGTTGATCGTGGGACTCAGGGTGCGGTCGCGCGAGTCGATCACGACCTTCTGGATGTGCCCCGTCTGCTCGTCCGGCTCCTCGCGGTAGGTGACGTTTTCTTTCAGATCCTGGTACTTGACCACCCCCCGGTGCTCGGAGATGATGACTGCGTTGTACGGATCCCACTCGTAGATGATCTCGCCGCGCTTGACCGGCGCGGAGTCGCTCACAAGAAGCGTGGCGCCGTAGGGGACGTCGTATTTCGTGAGGACCCGGTTGTCCGTATCGAGGATGTTGATCACCCCGCTGCGCCCGAGGACGATCAGCCTTCCGTCGGCATCGGCCTGCTTCAGAAACTTAATCCCGTCGTATTTGACCTTCCCGTCGAACTTCGAGACGATCTGCGACTGCGTCGCGATCAGGCTCGCCGTGCCGCCGGTGTGGAACGTCCGGAGGGTCAGCTGCGTGCCCGGCTCGCCGATCGACTGCGCCCCGAGGATTCCCACGGGCTCGCCCGGCTCGACGATTTTCGACGTCGTGAGGTTCCGCCCGTAGCATTTTGCGCACACTCCGCGCTTCGCCTCGCAGGCAAGCACCGAGCGGATCTCGACTGTCTCGATCGACGTGTCAGCGATCGCCGCCGCCTTCTTCTCGTCGATTTCCTCACCGGCTTTCACGATCACCTTGCGCGACAGGGGGTCGGTCACATCGTGCACCGCCACGCGGCCGAGAATGCGCTCCGCCAGGGGCTCTTTCACGTCTTCCCCTTCTTTCAGGGCACCCGTCACGACGCCCCTGATCGTTCCGCAGTCCTCCTCCGCCACGATCGCATCCTGCGCCACATCCACCAGCCGGCGCGTCAGGTATCCTGCGTCGGCGGTTTTTAACGCCGTGTCCGCGAGGCCCTTGCGGGCTCCGTGGGTGGAGATAAAGTACTCGAGGATCGACAACCCCTCGCGGAAGTTGGCGATGATGGGATTTTCGATCAGTTCGCCGGTCGCGCCCGACATGCTCTTCTGCGGCTTGGCCATCAATCCGCGCATTCCGGCGAGCTGGCGGACCTGCTCGCGGGAGCCTCTCGCGCCGGAATCCACCATCATATAGAGGGAATTGAAGCCGTCGCGGGCATGCTGGAGAGCGTCGAAGAGACGCTCGGCCACCCTGTTTGTGGTCCGGGTCCAGATATCGATCACTTTATTATAGCGCTCGCCGTTTGTGATGAAGCCGCGGTAGTACTGATTCTGCACGTTTTCAACGTCGCGCGACGATTTCCCGATTACGTCTTCCTTTTCCTTCGGGATAATGACGTCTCCTACGCTGACCGAGAGGCCGCCCCTGGTGGCGTACTGGAATCCGAGGTCCTTGAGATTGTCGAGGAACTCGGCCGTGCGGAGGTTTCCGCAGCTACGGAACGCCGTCTGGACGATCTGCGTCAGGCGCTTTTTATTCAAGAGCTCGTTGATGAAGCCGAGCTCCTTCGGCACGATCTGGTTGAAAATCACCCTTCCCGTCGTCGTCTCGAGAATCTTCCCGTCGATCCTCACCTTGACGCGCGCGTGGAGTCCGACTTTGTCCAGGTTATGGGCGATGATGACTTCCTGGGGAGACGAGAAGAGCTTCCCTTCTCCCACATCCCCCGCTTTGGATTTCGTCAGGTAATACGATCCGAGGACCTGGTCCTGGGTCGGGTGGACGATCGGCGACCCGTTCGAGGGGGAGAGGATGTTGTGGCTCGAAAGCATCAGGATCCGCGCTTCGAGCTGGGCGTCGAACGAGAGCGGCACGTGGACCGCCATCTGGTCGCCGTCGAAGTCGGCGTTGAACGCCGTGCACACCATGGGGTGGATCCTGATGGCCTTCCCTTCCACCAGCACCGGCTGGAACGCCTGAATGCCCAGGCGGTGCAGGGTCGGGGCGCGGTTCAGGAGGACCGGGTGCCCGTCGATGATGTTTTCCAGAATCTCCCAGACTTCCTGCCCCTTCTTGTCCACCATTTTCTTCGCGCTCTTGACGGTCTTCACCAGTCCGCGCTCGATCAGCTTGCGGATGATGAAGGGCTTGAAGAGCTCGACTGCCATGTCTTTCGGCAGGCCGCACTCATGAAGCTTCAGCTCGGGCCCGACCACGATCACCGATCGGCCTGAGTAGTCGACCCTCTTCCCGAGAAGGTTCTGCCGGAAACGGCCCTGCTTGCCTTTCAGCATGTCGGAGAGCGACTTCAGCGCCCTGTTGTTGTCGGAGCGCACGGCGTTGACGCGGCGGGAATTGTCGAACAGCGAGTCCACCGCTTCCTGCAGCATCCGTTTCTCGTTCCGGAGAATGACTTCCGGCGCCTTGATCTCGATCAGTCTCTTGAGCCGGTTGTTGCGGATGATGACCCTTCGGTACAGATCGTTCAGATCGGAGGTTGCGAATCTCCCGCCTTCGAGCGGAACGAGCGGCCTCAGCTCCGGCGGAATGACCGGGATGACGTCGAGGACCATCCACTCCGGCCTGTTTGCTGCGTTCTCTTCGCGCGCCCGGAAGGCCTCGACGACGCGGAGGCGCTTCAGGAGCTCCTGCTTTTTCTGGATGGCGGTTTCTTCCTTCGATCCGATCCGCAGCTCCGTCGCAAGGACTTCGATTTCTACCCGCTTCAGGAGTGCTTTGATGCCGTCGCCGCCGATCTTCGCGATGAATTTCTTCTCGTCGGTATCCTCGAGGTCCTGGTTCTTGTCCGGGAGCGATGCGAGCACGTCATAGTACTGCTCCTCGGAGAGTAGGTCCATCCGGTGCAGACCCGTCGTGCCGGGCTGGACCACCACATACGACTCGTAGTAAATGATGCGCTCGAGATCCTTGCCGCTCAGGCCCAGGATGCTTCCGATCTTCGAGGGCGAAGAGCGGAAATACCAGATGTGCACGATCGGCACCGCCAGGGAAATGTGCCCCATCCGTTCCCGCCGGACGCTTTTCTGCGTCACTTCCACGCCGCAGCGGTCGCAGATGATCCCTTTGTAGCGGATCCGCTTGTATTTGCCGCAGTGACATTCCCAGTCGCGGACGGGACCGAAAATCTTTTCGCAGAACAGTCCGTCTTTCTCCGGGCGGAACGACCGGTAGTTGATCGTTTCGGGTTTCGTCACCTCGCCGTGCGACCTCGAAAGGATCAGGTCGGACGACGCGAGCGTGATCGTGATCTTCGAGAAATTCTTCTTGATGATGTTTTCGTGCGCGAATGCCATAGTCGGAATCTCCGGTTTTTATTCAATCTTCAGGTCGAGACCAAGCCCCATCAGCTCGCGAACCAGGACGTTGAACGACTCGGGCACGTTTGGTTCGGGGAGATTGTCGCCCTTGACGATACACTCGTAGAGCTTGGCGCGCCCGTACACGTCGTCGCTCTTGACGGTGAGAATCTCCTGGAGGATGTTGGCAGCCCCGTACGCCTCGAGCGCCCACACCTCCATCTCGCCGAATCTCTGGCCTCCGAACTGCGCCTTGCCCCCGAGCGGCTGCTGGGTAATCAGAGAATACGGTCCGATCGAGCGGGCGTGGATCTTGTCGTCAACGAGATGGGAGAGCTTCATCATATAGATGAACCCGACCGTGACGTCCTGGTCGAACGGCTCGCCCGTCCGCCCGTCGTAGAGAACGGCCTTCGAATTCTGGTTGAGGCCGGCCTTCGAGAGCTCGCCCTGGACTTCCTCCCAGCTCGCTCCGTCGAAGATCGGCGAAGCGTACCTCAGGCTCAGCTTCTTGCCGGCCCAGCCGAGGGCTGTCTCGAATAACTGTCCCAGGTTCATGCGCGACGGTACTCCGAGCGGGTTGAGCACGATATCGACGGGCGTCCCGTCTTCCATGAACGGCATGTCTTCGGAGGGCACGATCTTGGCAACCACGCCCTTGTTCCCGTGCCGGCCCGCCATCTTGTCGCCCACCGAGAGCTTCCGCTTCTTGGCGACGTACACCTTCGCCAGCTGAACGATTCCCGAGGGAAGCTCGTCGCCGAGCATGATTTTCGTCTTCTCGTGCTTGAAATACTCCTCGACATCCTTCTGCTTCTGGGCGTAGTTCGCGTAGATGCGGCCCACGAGGATGTTTTTCTTCTTGTCTTCGACCCAGTCGGACGACGGGTCGAGTTTCTCGATCACGTCGAGGTTGAGGAATGTGTCTTCCTTGATCTGGGTGCCGCCGCGGATGACGATCTCGCCCGAGGTGTCGCGGATGCCTGCCGATTTCTCCCCCTTGAGCAAAAGCCCGAGCTTGGCCCCGAGCTTCTCGAGGTTTGCCTTGACGGCCTTCTTGTTCGCACGGTCGAGCTGCTCGCTCATCCGCTTGTCTTCCTTCTTCGACTCGGCGTCTTTCTTCTTTCTGCTGAAGAGCTTGGTCGAGATGACGATCCCTTTCATACCGGGAGGCGCCTTGAGCGAGGCGTCCTTCACGTCGCCTGCCTTTTCCCCGAAAATCGCCTTGAGCAGCTTCTCTTCGGGGGTCGACTCGGTCTCTCCCTTGGGGGTGATCTTGCCGATCAGGATGTCTCCTTCGAGCACCTCGGCCCCCACGCGTATGACCCCGTTCTCGTCGAGGTCCTTCACGGCGTCTTCACTCACGTTGGGAATCTCGCGCGTCAGCTCCTCTTCGCCCCGCTTCGTGTCGCGCACCTGCAGCTCGAACTCTTCGATGTGCAGGGAGGTGAAGGTGTCTTCGGCGACGGCCCTCTCGCTGACCACGATGGCGTCTTCAAAATTGTAGCCGAGCCAAGGCATGAAGGCAACGAGCACGTTGCGTCCGAGAGCCAGCTCCCCGTGCTCGGTCGCGCACCCGTCGGCGAGAATGTCGCCTTTCTTGACCTTCTGGCCGGGCTTGACGACGGATCGCTGGTTGATAGCCGTATCCTGGTTCGTCCTGAAGAACTTGATGAGCTGGTAGGACACCCTCTTCTTGTCGTCGAAGCTCACAAGCGCCTCGGGATTCGATTCGTCGATGTCGTACTCGACGACGATCGAGTTCGAATCGACGTATTCCACCACGCCGTCCATCTCCGCCACGATCATCGTCCGGGCGTCGCGCGCTATCTTCCCCTCGAGGCCGGTGCCGACGGTCGGGGCCTCCGGCCGCAATAAAGGGACCGCCTGGCGCTGCATGTTCGACCCCATGAGGGCGCGGTTTGCGTCGTCGTGCTCGAGGAACGGAATGAGGGCGGCGGCGGCGCTCGCGATCTGGTTGGGGGCGACGTCAAGGTACTGGAGCTCTTCCGGCTTTACGAGCGGGTAGTCGCTCTGCAGCCGCGCCTTAACGCGCTCGGTGACGAACCGGCCCTTCTCGTCGAGGGCGGCGTTCGCCTGAGCGATCGTGTAGCGGTCCTCCATCTCGGCCGTCATGTACTCGATATCGTCGGTGACCTTTCCGTTCTTCACCTTCCGGTAAGGCGTCTCGATGAAGCCGAACTCGTTCACGTGAGCATGGACGCAGAGCGAGGAGATGAGGCCGATGTTGGGCCCTTCCGGCGTCTCGATCGGGCAGAGCCGGCCGTAGTGGGTGTAGTGAACGTCCCGCACCTCAAAGCCAGCGCGCTCCCTGGTCAATCCGCCGGGTCCGAGCGCCGACATGCGGCGCTTGTGCGTGATTTCCGCCAGCGGATTGGTCTGATCCATGAACTGCGAAAGCTGGTTGGTCCCGAAAAACGCATTGATGACGCTGGTGATCGTGCGCGCATTGACCAGTTCCTGCGGCGTAATCTTCTCCTGGTCGCGCAGGCTGAGCCGTTCGCGTATGGTCCTCGCCATGCGCGCCAGGCCGATATTAAACTGCTGGCCGATCTGCTCGCCGACGGTGCGCACCCTGCGGTTTCCGAGATGGTCGATGTCATCGACGGTCCGCTTCCCCTGCTGGAGGTCGATCAGGTAATTCACGATGGCGATGATGTCTTCCTTCGTGAGGGTCGTGGTGGTCACGGGAATCGTGAGACCGAGCTTTGCATTCATCCGGTAGCGGCCCACGTCGCCGAGGTCATAGCGCTTCTCGTTGAAAAAGAGACGCTCGAGGAGACTCTTGGCCGTCTCGAGATCGGGGGCCTCGCCGGAGCGCAGCTGCTGGTAAATGGCGTTCAGCGCCTCCTCGTCGGAGCGCGCCGTGTCTTTCAGAATCGTATTGGCGATGACCGAGCTTTCCCCCACCCCTTCCTGTTTGAGGAACCGCATCTTCTTGATGTCGGACTTTTTGACCTTCTTGACCAGCTCGTCGGTGAACTGCGTGTCTTTGTTGATGAAGATCTCGCCCGTCTTCTTATCCACCACGTCGCTGCACACGATGCGGCCCAGGTAGTCCTTCAGGTTTACCTTGTGGGGATCGACTTCTTCGACGAGGTTAAAGAGTTGGAGGATCTCGTCGTCGGAGGAGTATCCCAGTGCGCGGAGGAGCGTGGTCACGGGGAACTTCTTCTTCCGGTCGATGTACACGTACATGACGTTGCTGATGTCGGTCGTGAACTCCACCCACGATCCCCTGAACGGAATGATCCTCGCCGAATAGATCGACAGGCCGTTGGGATGGATCGACTCGTCGAAAAAGACGCCCGGGGAGCGGTGAAGCTGGTTCACGACGACGCGCTCGGCGCCGTTAATGATGAACGTCCCCCTGTGGGTCATCACGGGGAGGTTGCCCAGATAGACCTCCTGCTCGATCGTGTCGACGTAGCTCTTCCCGTCGTCGCTCTTCGACGAGAGTCTCAGCTTCGCCTTGAGGGGCACCGCGAACGTCAGCCCCCGTTCCTGGCACTCGATCACCGAATACTTCGGCTTCTCGACGTAATACTCGACGAACTCCAGGATGTAGTTCTCCCGGGCGTCCGTGATCGGGAAGTTCATCGCGAAGATCTGCTGCAGTCCGCGCTTGTGCCGCTTGTCGGGAGGAGTAACCGCCTGCAGAAAGTACTCCCACGACTCGAGCTGGACGTCGAGCAGATCGGGGTATCCTACGATCTGAGGTATCTTAGCGAACGATTTCCGGCCGTCCGTGTGGATTGAATGAGTTTTCACGCGCGTCACCTTGTCTTGAGTTCCACCTGTGGAGAGCGGCTGATCTGCCCGGCGGAGAAACACGCGCACCGATAACCAATCGTGAAACTGATTATCGGTGCTATGTTCTCACAGGAATATGTGATCACCGCTCGTTCAACACCCCGTTGTGAAAAAAAGTTCTTTGAACTACCCCCGCCTCATGCGGGGAGAACCGGCATTATTTCAGTTCGACTTGCGCTCCCGCCTCTTCAAGCTCCTTCTTCAATTTTTCTGCTTCGTCTTTCGAGATGGCTTCCTTGACGTTCTTGGGTGCGCCGTCGACCAGGTCCTTCGCTTCCTTCAGCCCGAGTCCGGTCGCCGCCCTCACCACCTTAATGACATTGATCTTCTGCGCGCCGGCGCCTTTCAGAACGACGGTGAACTCGGTCTGGGCCTCTGCCGCCGGCGCCGCTGCGCCCGCGGCCGCCATTCCTGCGCCCATCATGACCGGCGCCGCCGCCGTCACGCCGAATTTATCCTCCAGCGCCTTCTTCAGCTCGGAGGCCTCAAGGAGGGTGAGTTTTTCGATGCGTTCGACAATTTCCTGGATGCCTGACATTGGTGCTTTCTCCTTATTCAAAAAGTGATTGGTGTGCTTATGCCGCTTTCTTCTTCTCGATGGCGTCGATGACGTTCACGAGGTCGCGCATGACCGCGCCGACCGCCCCGGCCAGGCCTGCGATCGGTGCATTGATGCTTCCGAGAATCCCCGCGATGAGCTCGCCGCGCGATGGAAGCTTGGCGAGCCGGTCGAGATCCTTCGCGTCGAACACCTGCCGCTCGACGACGCAGATTTTGACCTCCAGCTTGTTATGCTTCTCCCGGAATTTCTTGATGATCTTCGCCGGAGCCGCCGGATCGCCGTAGCCGTAGGCAATCGCGGTGGGTTTCTCCAGATGCCCGAGCACCTTGTCATATCCTTCGATTCCCTCGAGCGCCTTGCGGGCGAGCGTATTCTTCACGACCTCGTACCCGATATCCGACTTCCTGAACTCCCGCCGCAGCTCGTTGATCTGCTCCACGGTGATCCCGGTAAAATCGGCCAGGAAGAGGCTCTTCGCCTTCTCGACTCTCTCCTTAATCCCGGAGACAATCTGCTCTTTTTCAGACCGTTTCATTCGTACCTCGTTCGGTTCTTCGCATCCCCTGAGAAGCCCCCGCGCGCCTGGCGCCGGGCAGGAAACGCCGTGCTATTGTAGTGAGTGCGTAAAGTCGTTAGTGAGCGCCCGCCGCAGTCCGGTCAATCCGCACCGCCGGCCCCATCGTGCTGGAAAGCACGATGCTTCTGATATACTGGCCTTTGGAGCTTGCCGGTTTCGCCCGGACGACGGTGCTCAGGAAGGCATGGACGTTCTCGACAAGATTCCGCTCTTCAAACGCCGCCTTGCCGACGGTGGCATGGAGAATCCCGGCCTTGTCAACCCGAAACTCGATCTTGCCGGCCTTCACTTCCTTGACCGCCTTCGCGACATCCATCGTGACGGTGCCGCTCTTGGGGTTCGGCATCAGCCCCCGGGGTCCGAGCACCTTTCCGAGTTTTCCGACCTCGGCCATCGTGTCGGGAGTGGCGATGATGACGTCGACGTCCGCCCAGCCCTGCTGAATCTTCTGTATGAAATCCTGAAACCCTACGTGATCGGCTCCCGCCGCGCGCGCCTCCTCGTCTTTCGGAGGTTTCGCGAGGACGAGCACCCGGACCGATTTCCCGATCCCGTGGGGGAGCGCAACCGTTCCCCTCACGGCCTGGTCGGCCTTCTTCGGGTCGACGCCGAGGCGTACGGCGATGTCCACCGCCTCATTGAATTTTGCCGTGGCCATCTTCTTGACGAGCTGGACGGCTTCCTCGACGGAATGCGCCTTCTTCTGATCTACGTTCTTCACTGCCGCTTGATAGCGCTTGCTCGATTTCATTCGCGTGTCCTTTGGCCCTTACTCTTTTGATTCCGGTTCCGGCGCGGGAGCGGCAGCGGGCGCTGCGGGGGCTCCCACCGGCTCGTCAACGTTGATCCCCATGCTTCTGGCGGTTCCGGCGATCATGTTCATCGCCGCCTCGATGTCATGCGCGTTGAGATCGGGCATTTTCATTTCTGCGATTTCGCGAAGCTGGGCACGGGTGACCATGCCCACCTTGTTCCGATTGGGTTCTCCGGAGCCCTTCTCCACCTTCGCGGCCTTGGCGAGGAGGACCGACGCGGGCGGGGTCTTTGTGATGAACGTGAACGACTTGTCGGAGAAGACCGTGATCACCACGGGAATGATGAGGCCCTGCTTGTCCTGCGTCTTCGCGTTGAACTGCTTGCAGAACTCCATGATGTTGACGCCCTTCTGGCCCAGGGCCGGGCCGATGGGGGGGGCGGGGCTTGCCTGACCCGCGGCGATCTGCAGTTTGATGAATCCGGTTATCTTTTTCATGAATCGGTAATCGCTTCCTGGGCTTTGTTACCCTTCGACTTCCACCTGATTGAAATCCAGCTCGACCGGGGTCTTCCGGCCGAAAATGCTCACCATGACCTTGAGCTTCATCTTTTCTTCGTTGACGTCCTGCACATACCCGGTAAAATTATTGAACGGCCCGTCGACCACCTTCACCGGCTCCCCGACATGGAAGGGCACCTCGAACACCTCGACGTCCTTCCGCTCTTCCATCCGTCCGAGAAGCCTGCGCACCTCGTCGACGTGGAGCGGAGCGGGCTCGTTTCTGGGACCCACGAAGCTGATGATCGAAGGGGTGTTCAGGATGAGATACTTCGTTTCCTTGTCCAGTACCGCCTCGATCAGGATGTAGCCCGGGAAAAAAGTCTTGGTCTTGCTCTTCTTTTTCCCTTCCTTCACTTCAAAAATCTTGTCCGCGGGGACGAGCACCGAGGAAATCTTCTCCTCGAGGTGGGCCAGCTTCACCTCGTTCTCGAGGTGAGCCTTCACCTTGTTTTCGTGCCCCGAATAGGTTCTGACCGCGTACCAGCGCTTCTGCTGGGGTTGGTCGCTCACAGCCCGGGCCTCACAAGATCACCTTCAGCACGTTGCTGACCACCCAGTCGACCCCGAACACGAACGCCGCGATCACGCCGCAGACGACCAG
>JACXTT010001410.1_pt1 | contig 39930 bp, 29 predicted proteins | sample 9270951 | NCBI WGS metagenome assembly JACXTT01 (sample SAMN15532306, study PRJNA645909) | rock metagenome | isolation source: weathered quartz diorite | place: Puerto Rico | collected 2017-06-21
GTTTGGGCTGGCCGTTGGCGTGCTGAAGGTAGAGGGCGCGGGCGGCACGCTGTGGGGTGCACCGAAGGTGCAGATCAGCAAGGCCGATGGCGCCGTCAACAGCCTCTACCACGATGCCCATGTCACCGTGAGCGCCGAGGCCAAGGGGCCGCTGGCCGAGATGCTGGGCTATGTGAACGGTTCGCCGCTGGGCGCCCTGACCGGCAAGGTGCTGGCGCGTGCCACAGCAGGCGGCGCAGCCGATTACCGCGTGAAGCTGGCCTTTCCGATTGCTGCGGTCGAGCGCGCCACGGTGCAGGGCACGGTCACACTCGCCGGCAACGAGGTGTGGCTGGGGCCCGATACCCCGCGATTGACCCGGGCCCGCGGCCAGCTGGCGTTTTCGGAAACCGGATTTACGGTGACGGGCGGCCAGGCCCGCGCTGTGGGTGGCGATATGCGCATCGAAGGCGGCTTGAGCGTGCTGCCGCCCGCCGTCGGGGCAAAGACAGTCCCGCCGGTGCTGCGCATACAGGGCGCAGCCAGCGCCGAAGGCCTGCGCCAGGCCAAAGAACTGGGCCCGGTGGCGCGGCTGGCGCAGTACGCCAGTGGCGCGACGGGCTACAACGCCACGCTGGGCCTGCGCGGTGGCGTGCCCGAGTTCCAGCTCAGCAGTGCGCTCAACGGCATGGCGTTGACACTGCCCCCGCCTTTTGCGAAGGCGGCGGACACGGCCCTGCCGCTGCGACTGGAGACCACTGCGGTGCGCAGTTCGCTGCAGCCCGGTGTCGGCGGTGTGGTGCGGGCGCAGGACCAGTGGCAACTGGACGTGGGGCGATTGGCCAGTGTCGTCTATGTGCGTGATGTGTCCGGGGCCGATGCCAAAGTGCTGCGCGGCGCCATCGCCGTGGGGCTGGCCGCCGACGAGTCGGCACCGTTGCCCGCCGAAGGCGTGGTGGCCAACATCAGCGTCAACCAGGTCGATCTGGACGCCTGGAGTGCGGTGCTTTCCGGGGTGGCGGGCAGTGCCACGCCCGCAGGGGGGCCGGCCTCCCTGCCCGCGTTGGCGGGCATGGCCTACCTGCCGACCAGCCTGGCGGTGCGGGCCAAAAGTCTGGCTGTGGGGGGGCGCCAGATCAACAACGTGGTGATAGGTGGCGGGCGCGACGGCACGTTGTGGCGCGCCAACATGGACGCCAGCGAACTCAGCGGCTATGTTGAATACCGTCAGTCCGCCGGGCCCACCGCCGGGCGGCTGTATGCGCGCCTGGCGCGCCTAGCCATCGGACCGAGTACGGCGCAGGACGTGGAGAGCCTGCTCGACGAGCAACCTGCCAGTATTCCGGCGCTGGATGTGGTGGTGGAAGATTTCGAGCTGCGCGGCAAGAAGCTGGGCCGCGTGGAAATGGACGCTGTGAACCTGGGCGCGGGCAGCCCGCGCGAAGGCGCGCGCGAGTGGCGCCTCAACCGTTTCAACATCAGCACGCCCGAAGCCCAGCTGACCGCCGTGGGCAACTGGGTCAATGTCAACGCCCAGGCGCCCGCGACGGCCCAGCGCCGTGCGGTACGCGAACGCCGCCGCACCGTGATGAACTTCAAGCTCGACATCGCCGACGCGGGCGAGCTGCTAACCCGCTTCGGCATGAGCGGCGTGGTGCGCAAGGGGCAGGGCAAGATCGAAGGCCAGGTCGCCTGGCTGGGCTCGCCGATCACGCTGGACTACCCCAGCCTGGGCGGCAGTTTCAATGTGAATGTGGAGAACGGCCAGTTCCTCAAGGCCGATCCGGGTATCGCCAAGCTGCTGGGCGTGCTGAGCCTGCAGTCCCTGCCGCGCCGGCTCACGCTGGATTTTCGCGATGTGTTCAGCGAGGGGTTTGCGTTCGACTTCCTGCGCGGCGATGTGGCCATCGAGCAGGGCATTGCGCGCACCAACAACCTGCAGATGAAGGGCGTCAACGCCGCCGTGCTGATGGAAGGCCAGGCCGACATTGCCAAGGAAACCCAGGCCATCAAGGTGGTGGTGGTGCCCGAGATCAATGCCGGCAGCGCCTCGCTGATCGCCTCGGCCATCAACCCGCTGGTGGGCCTGAGCACCTTCCTGGCGCAGGTGATCCTGCGCCGCCCCCTGATCGAAGCGGCCACGCAGGAGCTGTTCATCGACGGCACCTGGCTCGAGCCGCGTGTCACCAAGGTCGAGCGCAAGACCAAACCCGAGGAATCCAAATGAAAGTTGCCGCCATCCAGATGGTGTCCACCGGCGTACTGGCCGACAACCTGGCCCAGGCCGGGGCCCTGCTCGCGCAGGCCGCCCAAGCGGGTGCGGAACTGGCCGTGCTGCCCGAATACTTCTGCCTGATCGGCCAGCACGACGGCGACAAGCTGGCTATCCAGGAAGACTTCGGCAGCGGGCCTATGCAGCAGTTTTTGGCCGAAACGGCGCGCACGCTGGGCCTGTGGATTGTGGCCGGCACGCTGCCGCTGCGCGCCACCCAGAAAGACCGGGTCTTCAACAGCAGCCTGGTCTTCAACCCGCAGGGGCAGTGCGTGGCGCGCTACGACAAGATCCACCTGTTCCGCTTCGACAACGGCGTGGAGCGTTACGACGAGTCGCGCGTGCTGGAGCGCGGTGCCACGCCCACACACTTCGCGCTGCCGTCCCGGGACGGTCACAGCTGGACCGTGGGCCTGAGTGTCTGCTACGACCTGCGTTTTCCCGAGCTGTACCGCGGTTACGCGCAGGCCGGGGTAGACCTGATCCTGGTGCCCAGTGCCTTCACCCACACCACCGGCCAGGCGCACTGGGAGGTGCTGCTGCGCGCCCGTGCCATCGAGAACCTGAGCTTTGTCGCCGCCGCTGCCCAGGGCGGGGTGCACCCCAATGGGCGCCACACCTGGGGCCAGTCCATCCTGATCGACCCGTGGGGCCAGGTGCTGGGCCAGCAGGCGCAAGAGGCCGGCGTGGTGCTGGCTGAGCTGGACGCCGGCGCGCTGGCGCAGCGGCGCAGCCAGTTGCCCGCGTTGCAGCATCGAATGCTATGAATTCAGGAGCTGCTTGCGCAAAACCTGTAAGGGCTACAGGCCTTTTTCATCCTTATTTTTGTCCGGTTCCGCAGTGCGGCCGGGTGGCTCGCCGTTGTGGCGGCCCGCAAACATGGTCCACCAGATGATGCCGATAAAAAGCAGACCGGCGCCCAGCGCTTCGAGCAATAGCAGTGTCATGAAGTGGCTCCTGGCCTGTGGGGGGATGGTGGTGATTGTAGGAATCCTGGCCGCCTGCGGCAGCGCGCCAGTGCTGTACCCGGCGCCAGTGTCCAGGTTGGCGGCGCCTGCGGCGCCGCGCAGCACTACGGGCGAAGGAGTGCCGGGCAGCCTGAGCCGCGGTGCCGGGCGCTGGGTGCCCGTGGCCTGGTCCGAGCTGCCGGGCTTTGGCGAGGACAGTCTGTTTGAGGCCTGGAACGCCTGGCTCAAGAGCTGCGAGAAGCCCCAGCCACCGCTGGCCGCGCTGTGCCCCGAGGTGCGCCGGTTAAGCATTGGCAGCCCCGAGGAGCAGCGCGCCTGGATGCAGTCGCGCCTGCAGCCCTACCGTGTGGAGTCCCCGCAGGGGGACCCCATGGGCCTGCTGACGGCCTACTTCGAGCCCGTGATGGAGGCCAGCCGCGCGCCGCGCGCCGGCTTCACGGTGCCGCTGTACCAGCCGCCTGCCAATCTGGCCGCGCGCAAGCCCTGGTATTCGCGCCAGGAAATCGACACCCTGCCCGAGGCGCAGGCCGCATTGCAGGGCCGCGCCATCGGCTACCTGGCCGACCCGGTGGACGCCCTGGTGCTGCAGATCCAGGGCTCGGGGCGCATCCGCATCACCGAAGCCGACGGCCGCCAGCACTGGACACGTCTGGCCTATGCCGGCAACAACGACCAGCCCTACCGCAGCGTGGGCCGCTGGCTGCTCGACCAGGGGCTGGTGAAAGACGCCTCCTGGCCCGGCATCAAGGACTGGCTGGTGCAGAACCCGCAGCGCCAGCAAGAACTGCTGTGGAGCAACCCGCGCGTGGTGTTCTTCAAGGAAGAGCCGATTGCCGACATGGAGACCGCCTTCGGCCCGCGCGGTGCGCAGGGCGTGGCACTGACGCCCGGGCGCTCGATTGCCGTCGACCCAGTCAGCATCCCCTACGGTACGCCGGTGTGGCTGGCTTCCAGCGGCCCACAAGTCACGTTGCAAAAACTGGTGCTGGCGCAGGATACGGGCAGCGCCATCACCGGTGCGGTGCGCGCCGACTACTTTGCCGGTTGGGGCCCGCAGGCCGGCGAACTGGCCGGCAGGCTGCGCCAGCCGCTCCAGTTGTGGGCGCTGTGGCCAAAATAGGTTGAGCCCCACGGTCCGCTGTTCCACGGGTCGCTGCCCCCAGGGGGCTTCGCGCCTTGGGCGACGACCCGGCGGCGCTTAAATAGTTCGGGTCAATCCCTAGACCGCGCTACCATGGGCGCGTTAGACTTTTCTGCGTAACAAACGGAAGACAAACATGAGCAGCATGAAAGACATCGACGAGCGGACCAATCTGGCGGGTAACAGCATGTTCGAGTTGCTGCTCTTCCGTTTGGGCGAGGCGGAACACGCCGACCGCCGCGAGCTGTTCGGCATCAATGTCTTCAAAGTGCGCGAAATCCTGGTCATGCCCGAAGTCACGGCCATGGTCAATTCACCGCCCGAGGTCATGGGCGTGGCCAATATCCGTGGCCAGATGATCACCGTCATCAACCTGCCCATGGTGGTGGGCTGCAAGCCCAGCAAGGGCCTGGGCATCCTGCTGGTCACCGAGTTCGCGCGCACCACGCAGGCGTTTGCGGTGGAAGAAGTCAACGAGATCGTGCGCCTGGAATGGAAGCATGTGCTGTCGGCTGAGAACAGCGGTGGCGGCCTGGTCACCAGCATTGCGCGGCTCGACGGTGCGGCCGAAGACACGCGCCTGGCCCAGGTGCTGGACGTGGAGCAGATCCTGCGCAATGTGTTCCCCAATGAGCACCAGGCGCTGCCCGAAGGCTCGGACGTCGCCCAGGTGCACTTGCCGCCCGGGACCATCGTGGTCGCCGCCGACGACTCTCCGGTGGCCCGCATGATGCTGGAACAAGGCCTCAAGGCCATGGGCATCCCCTACGTCATGGGCAAGAATGGCGAAGAGGCCTGGCACATGCTGGGCGACATCCATGCCAAGGCCACCGCCGAAGGCAAGAACGTGCGTGACAAGGTGGCACTGGTGCTGACCGACCTGGAAATGCCGGTGATGGACGGCTTCACGTTGACCCGCAACATCAAGCAGGACGGCCGCTTCAAAAACATCCCGGTCATCATCCATTCCTCGCTGACCGGGACCACCAATGAAGGCCATGTGAAAAGCGTGGGCGCCGACGGCTATGTGGCCAAGTTTGTCGCCGAGGAACTCTCCAGCACCATCAGCGACGTGCTCAAGCGCGCGGCGCCGATCCAGCGCTAAGAGCCTGTTTACGATCTATACGGGGTCACGCAAGTGCCTTTTCGGGATGGGCTGCCAGGCGCAAAACGCAGCCGGGCTCGCGCCCGGCAAGGCTTTGCAACGCCGCAGACCGCCTGAAAAGGCACTTGCCCTTCGGGTTGGAACGAAATCGGGCGATTTGCCCACCAAACCCCTTGCATGGGCAGGAGCCCATGCGGCGTGGTGTTGGCGGACAACTCATCCCGATTGCGTCCCAACGTGGCCCCCTATAGATCGTAAACAGGTTCTACCGCAGCGTCACGCGCACCTGCACCTCGGTGTGCGACTGGCCGGCGGTACTGCGGGTGCCGCCCAGGTTGCTGCGTTGTTCGCTGCTGTCTTGTTCGGTCTGCGCCACGGTGCTCCACTCTCCCAGTGGTATGGCCACCACGCTGGTGCTGCTGGCACTGCCGTTAAGGGGCGTGGAGCCCAGCGCTTGTTCGGCTGCAATTTCCAGCTCCACCCCATCGGCGCCATTCCAGCTCGGCGTGGAACTGAACCCGGTGCCGCCTTCCAGCAGCACCGTGCCCAGGGTGGTGATGCGCTGACCGGCACGCTGCACGGTTTGCAGCACGCGCAGCGGCAGCACGGTACCCAGGGCAATGCGCGCGGTGCGCCCGTTGAGCACCAGCACCTGCTGCGTGGCACTGCCGGATTGCTGCGTCTGGCGCTGTTGCAGTACCACCCCGCCCTGGACGGACACATGGCCCTGGGTGTCAAGCTGCGTGCCGCCGCGGGCGCCGACGTCTGTGCGCTGGCTGTCGTTGCCCTGCACCTGGCGCACCTCGATGAGCAGGTTGCGCAATGGCAAAGGGCTGGAATTTGCTATCAAATCAGGAGCTGTCTGCGCATATCCTGTGAGGGCTAGCGCGCCAAAACATGCACAAACCAGGGCGTGGCGGCGTTTCATGTGCGGCTCCGGCCGGCTGGCGGGGTGGCGGGCTGCGGTTGCAGATGCCCCAGCGGCAGCGCGCTGCTGGCCTTGACTTCACCCAGCGAGAAGCTGGTGTGCACGTCTTTCACATTCGGCAGGTTGATCAGCACCTCGCGCGCAAACTGGCTGAAGCTGGCCAGATCGCGGCTCACCACCTGCAGTTCGAAGGTGCCAGTGCCGCTGATGTAGTGGCAACTGATGACCTCGGGGATGGTGCGTATGGCCTCTTCCAGTGCATGCAGCACGTCGCCGCTGTTGCGGTTGGCGTCCAGGCGCACAAAGGCCAGCACGCCCAGGCCCATCTTGTGGCGGTTGATCTCGGCGCGGTAGCCGGTGATGAAACCGCTCTCTTCCAGCGCCTTGACGCGCCGCCAGCAGGGCGCGGCACTCAGGCCCACGCGGTTGGCCAGTTCGGCGTTGCTCAAACGGCCATCATTTTGCAACTCTTGGAGGATGGCGAGGTCAAATCGGTCAAGTGTTTCCATAAATGCGATTATGAAGAAAGAATCATTCTTTGGGCGCCAGTATTCTGGCAAAGAACGCAAAGACATATCCGCTTTGCAGGAATACACTTTCGCGCACGATAACTGGAGACTCGCACCATGAATGCACCCCTCAACCGGGACCTGCCCGAGCACATCCGCACGGCGCTGGCCACCGTCAGCCTCGACGACAAATACGCCCTGGACCATGGCAACGCCTTTATGAGCGGCGTGCAGGCCCTGGTGCGGCTGCCCATGCTGCAGCGCGTGCGCGATGCCCGTGCCGGCCTGAATACCGCCGGCTTCATCAGCGGTTACCGTGGCTCGCCGCTGGGCAGCTACGACCAGGCCCTGATGCAGGCCAAGAAACATTTGGCCGCGCAGAACATCGTCTTCCAGCCCGGCGTCAACGAAGAACTCGGTGCCACCGCCGTCTGGGGCACCCAGCAGCTCGCGCTGTACCCCGAGAAAGCCAAGTACGACGGCGTCTTCGGCATCTGGTACGGCAAGGGCCCGGGCGTGGACCGCAGCCTGGACGTGTTCAAGCACGCCAACATGGCCGGTACCTCCCAGCACGGCGGCGTGATTGCGATTGCTGGCGACGACCACGTCTCCAAGAGCTCCACCGCACCGCACCAGAGCGACCACGTCTTCAAGGCCTGCGGTTTCCCGACCTTCTTTCCGTCCAGCGTGCAGGAAATTCTGGACATGGGCTTGCACGCCTTTGCCATGAGCCGCTTTGCCGGCGTGTGGACCGGCATGAAGACCATCCAGGAGGTGGTCGAATCCAGCAGCAGTGTGGATGTGTCGCCAGACCGCGTGAAGATCATCCTGCCCGAAGACTTTGTCATGCCACCTGGTGGTCTGCACATCCGCTGGCCCGACCCACCGCTGGAGCAGGAAGCGCGGCTGATGGACTACAAGTGGTACGCGGCGCTAGCCTATGTGCGTGCCAACCGCCTGAACTACAACGTCATCGAAGGACCCAACGACCGCTTCGGCATCGTCGCCAGCGGCAAGGCCTACAACGACACGCGCCAGGCGCTGGCCGATTTGGGGCTGGACGATGCTACCTGCCGCCAGTTGGGCATCCGCTTGCACAAGGTCAATGTGGTGTGGCCGCTGGAGGCCACCATCACGCGCGAATTCGCCACCGGCCTGCAGGAGATTCTGGTGGTGGAGGAAAAGCGCCAGGTCATCGAATACCAGCTCAAGGAAGAGCTGTACAACTGGCGCTCCGATGTGCGCCCCAACGTCATTGGCAAGTTTGACGAAGACGAAGGCGACAAGTCCGGCGGCGAGTGGAGCCGCCCTAACCCCAGCGAAAACTGGCTCTTACGCGCCAAGGCCGACCTGACGCCAGCCATCATCGCCAAGGCGATCGGCAAACGCCTCAAGAAACTGGGCATGCCTTCTGACATCGTGGCGCGCATGGACGAGCGCCTGTCCGTCATCGAAGCAAAAGAACGCCAGCTCGCAGCGCTGGAAGTCAGCACCGGGGACCGCACCCCCTGGTTCTGTGCCGGTTGCCCGCACAACACCAGCACCCGCGTGCCCGAAGGCTCGCGCGCCGTGGCTGGTATCGGTTGCCACTACATGGTGACCTGGATGCCCGGCCGCCAGACCAGCACCTTCACGCAAATGGGTGGCGAGGGCGTGCCATGGGTGGGGCAGGCAGCGTTCACCAACGAAAACCACATCTTCGCCAACCTGGGCGACGGTACCTATTTCCATTCCGGCCTGCTGGCGATACGCCAGAGCATTGCGGCGGGCGTCAACATCACCTACAAGATTCTGTACAACGATGCGGTGGCGATGACCGGCGGGCAGCAGGTCGGCGAGCGCCCCGAGGGCCATTCGGTGGTGCAGATTGCGAACAGCGTGCGTGCCGAAGGCGCCACCCGCATCGTCATCGTCACCGACGAGCCCGAGAAGTACGAAGCTGTGGTCGGCCTGCCCGCAGGCATCGCGATTGAACACCGCGACGAACTGGACCGCATCCAGCGCGAGTTCCGGGAAATCCAGGGCACGAGCATCATCATTTACGACCAGACCTGCGCCACCGAAAAGCGCCGTCGCCGCAAACGCGGCAGCATGGTCGATGTGGAAAAGCGCGTCGTCATCAATGAGCTGGTCTGCGAAGGCTGCGGCGACTGCTCGGTGCAGAGCAATTGCGTGGCCGTCGAGCCGCTGGAAACCGAGTTCGGTCGCAAGCGCCAGATCAACCAGAACAGCTGCAACAAGGACTACTCCTGTACCAAGGGCTTTTGCCCCAGCTTTGTCACCGTGGAAGGCGGCAAGCTCAAGAAGCCCAAGAAGGGCCAGGGCCCGGCGCTGGACCAACAAGCCCCTATTCCCCTGCCCGCCATTCCCGCGGCGGACAACGCCTGGGGCATCGTGGTCGCGGGCGTGGGCGGTACCGGCGTGATCACCATCGGCCAGTTGCTGGGCATGGCGGCGCACCTGGACGGCAAGGCCGTCATCACCCAGGATGCAGCCGGCTTGGCACAAAAGGGCGGCGCCACCTGGAGCCATGTGCAGATCGCCGAGCGTGCGGACGCCATCTTCACAACCAAGGTGGATACGGCCAAGGCCGATCTGATCATTGGTTGCGATGCCATCGTGGCGGCCAGCAAGACCACGTTGTCGGCCATGCACCCGCAGCGCACCTTTGTCGCGCTGAACAGCCACAGTACGCCTACCGCCGGATTTGTGACCGACACCGAGTGGACCTTCCCGGCCGGGGCGTGTGAGTCGGCGATTGCCCAGGCAGTGGGCAAGGACCATTTCGCCACCTTTGACGCCGAGCGCGTGGCGACGGCCCTGCTGGGCGACTCGATCTACACCAATCCGCTGATGCTGGGCTTTGCCTGGCAGAAGGGGCGCATTCCCCTGAGCCAGGCGGCACTGATGCGCGCCATGGAACTCAATGGCGTGCAGGTGGCCAACAACCAGGCCGCCTTCGAGTGGGGCCGGCGTTGTGCACACGATCTGGCGGCGGTACAGGCCTTGTTCAAGGCCACGCAGGTGATCGAATTCGTCAAGCGCTCCTCACTGAACGAAACCGTGGCCAAGCGCGTGGAGTTCCTGACGGCCTACCAAAATGCGGCCTACGCCCAGCGCTATGCGGCCTTTGTCGAGCAAGTGCGTGCGGCCGAAGTCCGTGCGCTGGGCGATGACAAGACGCCCCTGGCGCAGGCCGTGGCGCGTTATCTGTTCAAGCTCATGGCCTACAAGGACGAGTACGAGGTCGCGCGTCTGCACAGCGATGGCAGCTTCCGCGCCAAGATCGAGGCGCAGTTTGAGGGCGACTTCACACTGCACTACCACCTGGCACCGCCCCTGTGGGCACGCCGGAACGACCAGGGCGAACTGCAGAAGCAGAAGTTCGGCCCGGCCATGGGTCTGGCGTTCAAGCTGCTGGCCCGCCTCAAGGGTCTGCGCGGCACCGCGCTCGACGTGTTTGGCTACACCGCTGAGCGCCGTGAAGAGCGCGCCCTGGTGCAGGAATACCAGGAGGCGATCACCGCCATGTTGCCGGCTCTGCATGCCGACAACCGCGATGCGGCGCTGGCCTTTGCTCGCGTGCCCGAGCAAATCCGCGGTTTCGGCCACGTCAAGGCGCGCCACGTGGCCGCTGCGCGGGGGCAGTGGGAACTTTTGCAGGCGCAGTTCCACCAACCAAGGGCCCGCGCGGCCTAGGGGCAAGTCCATCGGGCAGGGCTGTGAGGCCTTGCCCGCTTACAATGACCGGTTGTCTGCCCTGGGGCGGCGCGCCTGTGGGCGGCGCTTTCTCAGAGGCAGTCCTGTCCCTGTTCCATCCCTTTTGTGGAGTTTGCCTGTGTTCATTTCTTCTGCCTTTGCCCAAACCGCTCCTGCTGCCGCTGCTGGCGGAGACATGCAGTCCTCGCTCATGAGCATGCTACCCCTGGTGCTGATGTTTGTGGTGCTGTACTTCGTGATGATCCGCCCCCAGATGAAGAAGCAAAAAGAGCACAAGGCCATGATCGAGGCCATCACCAAGGGCGATGAGGTCGTGACGGCCGGTGGCATCCTGGGCAAGGTCAGCAAGCTGGGTGACAGCTATGTGGGCCTGGAAGTTGCTAACGGTGTGGAAGTGCAAATCCAGCGCAGTGCCGTGGTGCAGGTGCTGCCCAAGGGTTCCATCAAGTAAGCCGTCCGTTTCAACCCTAGCTCAAGCGCGATCATGAACCGTTATCCGGTGTGGAAGTACGCGATCATCGTGATCGCGCTCCTGGTAGGTGGCCTGTACGCCCTGCCCAATGTCTTTGGCGAAGCGCCTGCGGTGCAGGTGTCGGTGGCCAAGCCCTCTCTCAAGCTGGACGCTGCGGCCCTGAGCCGCGTCGAAGATGCCCTCAAGGCGGCCGGCATTGCTGCGGACGCCATCAGCCTGGATGGCGCCTCCATCAAGGCCCGTTTTCAAAATACGGATGCCCAACTCAAGGCCAAGGACGCGATCCAGAAGGCCCTGAACCCCGATGCAACCGATCCGGCCTATGTGGTGGCACTCAATCTGCTGTCACGTTCGCCGGCCTGGTTGACCGCGCTGCGCGCCTCGCCCATGTACCTGGGCTTGGACTTGCGTGGCGGCGTGCACTTCATGCTGCAAGTGGACATGCAGGCCGCGCTGAGCAAGAAGGCCGAGTCTCTGTCGGGCGACATCCGCAGCGCCCTGCGCGAGAAGAATGTGCGCCACAGCGGTATCAACCGCAACGGGCAGACCATTGAAATCCGCTTTCGCGATACCGCGTCCCTGGAAGCCGCCAAGCGCGTGATGCAGGACCAGTTTGCCGAACTGACGACCGTGGAGTCGCCCGAAGGTGCCGAATTCAAGATGGTGGCCTCCATCAACCCGGTGGCGGCCCGCAAGGTACAAGAGCAGGCGCTCAAGCAGAACATCACCACGCTGCACAACCGCATCAACGAGCTGGGCGTGGCCGAGCCGGTGATCCAGCAACAGGGTCTGGACCGCATCGTGGTGCAGTTGCCCGGCGTGCAGGACACGGCCAAGGCCAAGGACATTCTGGGCCGCACCGCCACGCTGGAAATCCGCATGGTGGACGAGGGCGCCGAGGCGCGTGCTGCCGAAACCGGTACCGGGCCGGTGCCATTTGGCTCCGAGCGCTACCTGGAGCGCAGCGGCCAGGCCGTGATCGTGAAGAAGCAGGTCATCCTGACCGGCGACAACCTGACCGATGCCCAGCCCGGTTTCGACAACCAGACCCAGGAAGCCGCCGTGCACCTGACGCTGGACGCCAAGGGTGCGCGCATTTTCCGCGACGTCACGCGCGAAAGCATTGGCAAGCGCATGGCCATCCTGCTGTTTGAAAAAGGCAAGGGTGAAGTGGTCACGGCGCCGGTGATCCGCTCCGAAATCGGTGGCGGCCGCGTGCAGATTTCGGGCCGCATGACCACGGTGGAGGCCGCGGATACCGCGCTGCTGCTGCGCGCCGGCAGTCTGGCCGCGCCCATGGAAATCATCGAAGAGCGCACCATCGGCCCCAGCCTGGGCGCCGAGAACATTGCCAAGGGCTTCAACAGCGTGACCTGGGGCTTTTGTGCCGTGGCTGTGTTCATGTGCCTGTACTACATGCTGTTCGGCATGATCTCCAGCATTTCACTGGCGCTCAACCTGTTGCTGTTGGTGGCGGTGTTGTCCATGCTGCAGGCTACGCTGACGCTGCCGGGCATGGCGGCCATGGCGCTGGTGCTGGGCATGGCCATCGACGCCAACGTGCTGATCAACGAGCGCGTGCGCGAAGAGCTGCGCAATGGGGCTTCGCCGCAGGCGGCCATCCACGCCGGTTATGACCGCGCCTGGGCCACCATCATTGACTCCAACGTCACCACCTTGATCGCCGGTTTGGCCTTGCTGGCCTTTGGCTCCGGGCCGGTGCGCGGCTTTGCCGTGGTGCACTGTCTGGGCATTTTGACCAGCATGTTCTCGGGCGTGTTCTTCTCCCGGGGCGTGGTGAATCTGTGGTACGGTAGGCAAAAGAAATTAAAGACGGTGTCCATAGGGACAGTCTGGCGCCCTGATTCCAGCAGCCAGGTTACGTCGGACTAAAGGGAAAAGACATGGAATTCTTCAAAATTCGCCGCGACATTCCGTTCATGCGGCATGCGCTGGTGTTCAACCTGGTCTCGCTCGTCACGTTTGTCGCAGCAGTCTTCTTCCTCTTTTCCCGTGGCTTGCATCTGTCGGTGGAGTTCACTGGCGGCACCCTGATGGAGGTGAGCTACAGCCAGAGCGCCGATCTCAATGCCATCCGTGGCGCGGTCGATACGCTGGGCATCAAGGATGTGCAGGTGCAGAACTTCGGCACCGCGCAGGACGTGTTGATCCGCATGCCGGTGCAAAAGGGCAGCAGCTCAGGCCAGCAAAGCGAGCAGGTCATGGCGGCACTGAAGGCCGGCGATGCGTCGGCCACGCTGCGCCGCACGGAATTTGTGGGCCCCCAGGTGGGTGATGAACTGGCCACCGACGGCCTCAAGGCGCTGGCCTTTGTGGTGGCCGGCATCATGCTGTATCTGGCCATCCGCTTCGAGTGGAAGTTTGCCGTGGCGGCCATCATTGCCAATCTGCACGACGTGGTCATCATCCTGGGCTTCTTCGCCTTTTTCCAGTGGGAATTTTCGCTGCCCGTGCTGGCGGCGGTGCTGGCCGTGCTGGGTTATTCGGTGAATGAATCGGTAGTGATTTTTGACCGTATCCGCGAGAATTTCCGGCGTTACCGCAAGATGACGACCACGCAGATCATCGACAACGCGATCACGTCCACCATCAGCCGCACCATCATCACCCACGGTTGTACGCAGATCATGGTGCTGTCCATGCTGCTGTTCGGTGGTGCCACCCTGCATTACTTCGCACTGGCGCTGACCATCGGCATTCTGTTTGGCATCTATTCGTCGGTCTTTGTGGCTGCGGCCATTGCCATGTGGCTGGGCATCCAGCGTGAAGACCTGATCAAGGGCACCACCGTCAAGAAAGAGACCGATCCCAGCGATCCCAACGCCGGCGCTACGGTCTGAGTCCTTCCCCCTCCATGGCAACCCAGGCTGGTCTTTCCCCCCGTTTGCAACTCGCACGCGCGGTGCGGGAGCGCTTTCTGGCGGACGTCTGCAAAGCCATGGTGGAAATCGGCGGCACCGTGCAGGAACGCCTGACGGAGCTGGTGAATGAGCCTTCCAATGCGCGCGACAGCCAGATGCGCCGCGACACCTGGACCGCCTACAAGCAATGCCGCCCGGTCTGGGTCGATAACACGCTGAAAGTCTGGCGCGAATGCCTGGATCCGCCCAAGGCCAAGAAATCGGCCGACGCACACGATGCGGGGGGGCTGGAGCTGGTCGGGACCGAAGTGGTCGAGAACAAGATTCTGGCGTCGCGCATGGTGCTGGCCGTGAACGACAAGGTCCTGCCCCAACTGGACGACCTGCGCGTGCGCAGCCGTTTCCTGGAAGGCACCGAGGAGCTGGACGGGCTTGACATCTACCGTCCCGAGGTCTCGGTGCTGTTGATGGTGGAGCAGTGGGCACAGTGCGGCATGCCCGGTGACTCCTGGCCGCTGGTCAGCGATGTGGTGCAGGCCAAATTGATTGAGCGCTTCCAGGAAGCCTACCAAAATGCCAATGACGCCTTGATCAGCAAGGGCGTCATGCCCACCATCCAACTCAAGGACCGGGTCAGAGCGCCGGTGCGCCCTGCCGGAGGACGCCCACCGCCGCTGCCCAATGTGCAGCCCGGTGACCTGCAACAGCCCCCGGATGGCGACATGGGCCAGGGCGGCGGCTCGCAGCAGGGTGGCTATTCCCAAGGGGGGTATGGCGGCGGTTCGCAGGGGCCGGCCGGTCGGGGCGGTCCTTCACAAGACGTGGCCGGAGGCGCGGCACCGAATTCGAATGGAGGCGGGTTTTTTGGCGGGCGACTGGGCTGGGGTGCGGCAGATGCTGCGGCCGGCGGCGCCGGATCTGCCGCAGGCCCCGCTTCGGGCCCACAGGCACCAACTTCTTCGGGCAGCACGCCTTTCTGGCGGCAGTCGGCGGGTGAGATCCCCAGCGGTCCGGGTCAAAGCTATTCGACCTCGGAAGAAACCCGCATGATGACGTCCAACACCCCGCTGGCGCGTGCACGCAGCCGGGCGCAGGGTGTCATTGGCCAGATCCGCCGGCTGTTTGTAAGCCATGGTGGAGGCGACTTCGTGGGTGCCGCCCACCACATGCCATCGCCTGCACTGGCGCAGGCCATTGCCCCTCCCGCAGCGGGAAGCCCGGTGTATGCGGATGGGGGGACGCTGTACGAAGATTACAGTGCGGCCGGCGTGGCCCGGGTGGCGGAGAACATCCGCGAGAAGACAGCTGAACTGAAGAAAAAGGCCGAGACCAAGGGAGAGAAGGCCACCATTGAAATCGTCGCCCTGATGTTCCAGGCCATCCTGGCCGAAGACCGTATCCCGCCCGGCATCCGCGTCTGGTTTGCCCGGCTGCAAATGCCGGTGCTGCGCGTGGCGCTGGAAGACCCGGATTTTTTGGGTACCACCACCCACCCGGCGCGCCTGCTGATCGACCGCATGGGCTCCTGCGTGATGGGGTTTGACTCCTCGGGCGTGCAGGGCGGCGCCATGGAGGCGGAGATCAAGCGCATCGTGCAGGTCATCGAGCAGTACCCCGAGACCGGCAAGAAGGTCTACCAGATCGTCTACGACGAGTTCCAGAAATTCCTGGCCAAGTTCCTCACCGACAAAGGCGCGCACAAGAAAGTGGTCAGCGTGGCGCAGCAGGTCGAGCAGAAGGAAACCCTGGCCATCCAGTACACCATCGAGATGCGCAACATGTTGAAAGACATGCCGGTGCGCGACGAGATCCGCGACTTCCTGTTCAAGGTCTGGGCCGAAGTGCTGGCCGTGGCCGCAGTGCGCAAAGGACCACAGCACGCCGACACGCTCACACTCAAGAAGTCTGCCACCGACCTGGTGTGGGCGGCCAGTGCCAAGCCCAACCGTGCCGACCGTGCCAAGGTCATCCAGGATTTACCCAACCTGTTGCTGCGCCTGCGTTCGGGCATGACCTTGCTGGCGATGGCGCCCAGCGAGCAGGAAAAGAACATCAAGCTCGTCAGCGACACGCTGGCCGACGCCTTCCTCTCCAAGACCCAGGCCATCCCGCAGGCCAAGATCGACGCCATGGCCCAGCGCCTGGGGCATCTGGAAGATTTTGTGAGCGAAGATGGCGTTGGCGATTTGCCGCTGGACGCCGAAACCATCGAGATGATGCTGGGCATCGATGCCTCGGCCATCGAGGTCGTAGGCAATGGCGGCTCCAAGCCGACGGCGGCCATGGTGGCCTGGGCGCAGGAACTGCACCTGGGCTCCTGGTACACGCTGGACCACAACGGCCAGATTACGCAGGTGCAGCTGGCCTGGCGCAGTGAGCGCAAACACCTGAACCTGTTTGCCGCGACCAGTGGCACCAGTTTCCTGATCCAGGCCGGCCGCCTGGCGGCCTATCTGCAGGCCGGATTGCTGCTGCCACAGGAAGAAGAGGCCCTCACCGTGCGCGCCACGCGTGACGCACTGGCCAAGCTGGAAGCCAATCCGGAGCGCTTGCTGGCTTGAGTCCCCATCGGGTAGAGCGAAGAAGTTGCGTTTGCGGCAGTGACAACCCGCCGCCGGGCCGCCCCAAGCAAAATTAGCCCCCTTGGGGCTGAAGGCTGCGGCTCCAAAGCCACCTGCGTGGCTTTGGACAGCCTGAAGAGCCTGGCCTCTGGCTGGGCCTGATCAGCGACCCGCGCAGCGGCGGAGCGTGGGGGGCTTAATGCGCTACGCGCTCAGTCCGGTCCTCGCACAACTCATCCAGCACCAGCGCATCGGGCTCCTGCCCAAAGCTCCAGTACACCATCAGAATGATGATCTTGAGGTCGTCCAGTGCCACAGGGGCACCGGGGGCGGCCATGGCGCGGTCGATGACCACTTCGCGCATGTGCGCCGGCAGGACGCCAGCAGTCTCCAAGAAGCTGATGAATCCCAGGCAGGCGGCGCCCAGGTGCTGCTGTTCGTGGGCGGGATAAATGCGCACGCTGTGCGGGTGCGGCTGGCGCAGCCAAGGCTCCGGCACGGTAGGCGTGTTGGCGGGTAGTGCAGCGGCCACCGAGCCCCGGGCTGCGGCGTCCAGTCCCTTGAGCCAGGCTATCGCATCCTCAATTTCGTCGGAGGCGAAGCCGACGGCACTGAGTTTTCGCTCCAGGTGGGCCGGCTCGGGGCAGGCCTCACCGGTGTAATAGTTTTCGTAAACGAAGACAAGCACTTCAAACATGGGGGCCAATATAGCGTGAAAAAAGCGCCGCGTTGCCTGCAGCCGGACTTCCGCCCCTTTTCTCGCGTTCAGGTGGCCCCCACGGCTCCGACGCTACGCGGGTCGCTGCCCCCAAGGGGGCTAACCCGCCTTGGGGCGGCCCGGCAGGCAATCAGCTGCGGGCCATGCGCTGGAACAGGCCACCGGTCAGGCGTGTGACCTGGCCTTGCAGTTCCAGGGCCATCAGTTGGGCTTGCAGGGTGGCGGTGGCCAAGCCGGTGCGGGCCTGCAGGGCGTCCAGCCCGGCGGGGTCAAAGCCCAGCGCGTCCAACAGTGCATTTTCACCATCAAAAGTGCTCTCCGGTTCGGTGTTATCTGCGCAGGCAGCTATCAAATCAGGAGTGATTCCGGCGGATGTGGCGGGGGTGAAGGGCAACTCTTCCAGAACGTCCTGGGCACTTTCCACCAGTTTGGCGCCCTGCTTGATCAGGGCATGGCAGCCGCGCGCCTGGGTCGAATGGATGGAGCCGGGGATGGCAAAGACGTCCTTGCCCTGTTCCGAGGCCAGACGGGCAGTAATCAACGAACCCGACTGCAGCGCCGCTTCCACCACCAGGGTGCCCAGCGACAGGCCAGCGATGAGGCGGTTGCGTTGCGGGAAATTGGCCGCCAGCGGCGGCGTGCCCAGCGGGTATTCGCTGACGATCACGCCGCGCTGGGCAATGCGGTGGGCCAGCGTGCGGTGCTGCCTGGGGTAGACCCGGTCCAGGCCGGTGCCGACGACAGCGACGGTCGCCAGCATGCCGGCGGGGGCGCCGTCCAGCGCACCTTCGTGGGCGGCGCCGTCCACGCCCAATGCCATGCCGGAGACGACCGCCAACCCGGCCTGGGCCAGCGCCTGGGCAAACTGGCGCGCATTGGCCGCCCCCTGAGGTGTCGGGTTGCGGCTGCCGACGATGGCGATACTGGAGGCCGCTATGGCGTTCAATCCGGTGGCCTGGCCCAGGGCGTACAGCACGAGGGGCGGGTCTTCCATGTTCAGCAGGGACTGCGGGTAGGCTGGGTCGCCCAGGGTCAGGGTGTGGTGCTGCTGGGTGTCTGCCTGCAGCCAATCCCAGGTGGTATCGAGCAGGGCGGGTAATTCGTCGGGTATGCGTAGCAGCGCCTGGGCCAGGCTGGTGCCTACCAGCGGCTGCAGGGTGGCGAGGTTTTGCGCAAAGATGGCCTGCGGCAGGCCCAAGGCGGCCAGCAGCTTGCGGGCCGTGGTGTTGCCCACGCCCGGCGTGCATTGCAGCCGCAGCCAGGCGGCGAGTTCGTCGCGCTCCATGCGGGAAACGGCGCTATGCGGGCGCAGTCTCAGCGCGGAGGGCTGACCAGGCGGTCGCCCACACGCACGGAATCGGTGATCTCCAGCACCAGCGCATACGACAGCTTCTCAAACGGGCGGAACACCATCAGCAGGCCGTTGCGCTCGTCGGGCAGCTTCATCAGCGGCTTGTTGGGGTCTTCCTTGTCAACCACGCGGGCGCCGTCCTTGAGGATCACCATCACGTGGCCGGCTTCCAGGCCGTCGCGGGTGCCACGGTTGATAACCACCACCTGGTTTTGCGAGGCGTTGACCACCGCGCTGCCGTAGACCGACACGATGCGCCCGGTCAGTGCAGGGTTTGGTGCGTGCGGGGCGTAGGTCTGCAATTGGCGTGGCGGCTCGGGCAGCAGCCGGTCGCCGACGCGCATTTCTTCCTTGGCAGCGACGATGTCGATGGTGGCGGGCTGAATGGCGGTAATGGCTTTGCCGTCCTCGTCGGCGGTCTCGGTGGTGCCCTCACTGCGGATCAGCGTGGCCTTGCCGGCATATATGGCTTCAAAACCCAGCACTTCCCCGGTGCCCGGATCTTTGAGCGGCGTGGCCGTGCGGAAGACGCGGAACTGCTTTTCCAGCTTCTGGTCGTCCAGCAGCGGGTTGCCATTGGCGCCGCGGGCATAAGCCCGGTCGCCACGGGTCAGCAGAACGCGGCCTTCCTGGGCCGACACGATGCGCGGGGCAGCCAGGAATTCGGCTTCGTCCACGATCAGCGGCTCGGCCAGGAAGGGCTCAATCACACTGGAGCGCAGTGTCGGCAGGGCCGAATCGGCCAGCGACTCGTAGCGGGTGCGGGGCGAAACGCGCACGGTCTCCATGGGCGCGCCGTCGGGCGATTCACCGCCCTCTAGGCGCAGCGAGGCCATGCCGTTTTTGCGGTCCAGAATCAGGCGCTGCCCGGGGTAGATGCGGTGTGGGTTCTTGATGTCGGCGAGGTTCATGCCCCACAGCTCGGGCCAGCGCCACGGGCTTTTGAGGAACAGGGCGGAGATGGCCCACAGGGTGTCGCCACTCTTGATGGTGTAGCTGTCCGGCGCATTGGGCGCCAGCTCGCTCAGTGGCACACCTTTCTGGGCGACCTGGTTGGCTGTGGCTTTCTGAGCCGCCGTAATGGGATAGTTCTGCGCCCAGGCCACAGGAGCCGCCATGGCACCGGCCAGTGCGGCCAGCGTTGCCAGCGCCACTTTGGATTTCGCCATCAGGTGTGTCGTCATATCGTGCTGTGGTCGGTAGGAATAACTTGACAATTTACGCGCGATTTTGCGCTCAAGCCCTTGATTCGGCAACGTATTTAGCCCAGAACCGCTGCAGGGCTGCAGAAAAGTGGCGAAAATAGCGACATCCTGAAACCACGGGCGCGCGAACGACGGTGGCGCCTGGCGCATCCATCGCCTTTCCCGACAGACTACTTTCCATGGCATTACTCCCCATTCTTTGCTATCCCGATCCCCGGCTGCACAAGCTTGCCAAGCCGGTGGCAGCGGTCGACACACGCATCCAGCAACTCGCGGCAGACATGCTGGAAACCATGTACGACGCCAAGGGCATTGGCCTGGCCGCTACGCAAGTGGATGTGCACGAGCGCCTGATCGTCATTGACGTGTCCGAAGAGCGCGACCAGCCCCTGGTCTTGATCAACCCCGAGCTGGTCTGGACCAGCCCCACCACCCATCTGAACGAAGAGGGCTGCCTGTCGGTGCCCGGCATCTACGACGGGGTGACCCGCTTTGATGCGGTCCATGTGAAGGCGTTGGACGAAAAAGGCCACAGTCGCGTGATCGAAGCCGACGAGCTGCTGGCCGTGTGCATTCAGCACGAAATGGACCATTTGCTGGGCAAGGTGTTTGTGGAATACCTCTCGCCGCTCAAGCGCAATCGCATCAAAACCAAGATGCTCAAGGCGCAGCGCGAGGAAGCGCGTTGAGGGCCGGCGCTTGAGGCTTATTTTTGCCGGCACGCCCGAGTTCGCCCGGGTGGCGCTGGAACGCCTGCACGCGGCGGGCCACCAGATCGCCCTGGTGTTGACCCAGCCAGACCGCCCGGCCGGGCGCGGCATGAAGCTGCAGGCCTCGGCGGTCAAGCAATTTGCACAGCAGCACAGCCTGCCCGTGGCCCAGCCGCGCAGCCTGCGCCTGGATGGCAAATACCCCGAAGATGCCGCTGCGGCCCGCCAGGCTATTGCCGATGCCCAGGCCGATGTGATGGTGGTGGCTGCCTATGGCCTGATCCTGCCGCAGTGGACCCTGGATGCGCCTCGCTTGGGTTGCCTCAACATCCACGGCTCCCTGCTGCCGCGCTGGCGCGGTGCTGCACCGATTCACCGCGCCATTGAGGCGGGTGACGCGGAGACCGGCGTGACCATCATGCAGATGGATGCCGGCCTGGACACGGGCGACATGCTGCTCAAGGAAAGCCTGCCGATTGCGGCACAGGACACCACCGCCACGCTGCACGACAAGGTGGCGGCCTTGGGGGCTGACATGGTGGTGCAGGCGCTGGAACAGGCCGCCCAAGGCGTTTTGAAGCCCGTGAAACAGCCCGTCGAGGGCGTCACCTATGCCCACAAGATAGAAAAGCTTGAGGCCAGCATTGACTGGACCCAGCCGGCAGACGCCATCGTGCGGCGCGTGCGCGCCTTCAACCCGTTTCCGGTAGCCTCCAGCGTGCTGGAGGGTGAGCCCATCAAAGTGTGGGCGGCCCACACCGCAGATGGCCCGGTGACCCAGAAGCCAGGCACGATTGTGTCTGTAGCCCCCGCGGGTATTGCGGTGGCAGCTATAAATTCGATAGTAATTCTGACCGAGCTGCAGCGCGCCGGCGGCAAACGGTTGGCCGCTGCCGACTTCCTGCACGGCTTTGCGTTGCACGCGGGCCAGCGCTTTGCCCCCGTGGCCGCACAGGAAGACTAGGCATGCTTCTTTCACGCCACTACCGGGACCACCCCGAATTTCGCCAGGGTGCGCTGGACATGCTGGGCGTGGCGCCCGGGATTGCCGCCTGGGGGCTGATGACCGGCGTAGCGATGGTCAAGTCGGGCCTGGGCTTGGTCGAGGCATTGTTTATTGCAATCACGGTGTTTGCCGGCAGTGCACAGCTGGCCGCTATTCCACTGATTCTGGCGGGCGCACCGGTGGGCGTGATCTTTGCCACCGCCCTGTGCGTGAACCTGCGCTTTGTGGTGTTCAGCGCCCATTTGAGGCCTTATGTCATGCATTTGCCGCTGTTGCAGCGCCTGGCGTGCGGCTACCTGACCGGTGATTTGACCTACGTGCTGTTCGTCAAACGCTTTGCCAAACCCGCACAGGACGCGCCCGGCCAAAGCGCACAGATCGCCTACCTGCTGGGCAATGGGGGTGTGAACTGGCTGGCCTGGACCAGCGCCAGCGTGGTCGGCGTGGTGCTGGCCAACTTCATTCCCACGGCCTGGGGTCTGGGGTTCGCGGGCATCCTGGCCCTGGTGGGCATGGCCTGCTCCCTCGCCTCCAGCCGGCTGCGCTGGGTGTCGGCGGGTGTGGCCGGTATGGCGGCCGTGCTGGCGTTTGCCTTGCCGCTGAAGCTCAATATTCTGGTGGCGATTGTCGCGGCAGTGGTGCTCTGCCTGGCGCTGGAGCGCGTGCGCGACCGGGTGCTGCCGGCAGATGCGGGAGGGTATTGACGATGGACACGCTGCTCGGTGCCGATACCCACTGGGGAACCTTGCTCACTTCCGTGGGCCTGGCCTGCATCACGGTGCTGGCACGTTCGTTTTTCTTCATTTCCGAGAAAGACTGGGCGCTGCCGCACTGGGCGCAGCGCGGCCTGCAATATGCACCGATTGCCGCACTGTCGGCTGTCATCGTGCCGGAGATCGTGATGGCCCAGGGCGAGCTCATCCACACCCTGCAGGATGCCCGCATTTATGCAGCGCTTGCTGGGGCCGCCTATTTCTTCTGGCGCCGCGGCGCCGGGCAGGCCGTGCTGGGCACCATCGTCTCCGGCATGCTGGTCTACCTGCCCTTGCATATTGGTTTCGGCTGGTAAGTATGGCCCCCACGCTCCACCGCTTTGCGGGTCGCTGCCCCCCGAGGGGGCGAATTGCCTGACGGCGCTGGCCGCCAAGCAGTCCAGAACACCTTGGGGCTGCCCGGCGGCGAGTTGTATCGCGTTGCCGGTAGGGCACGGGGCTTCGCGCTTCTACAATCCGGGCAGTTCTCTTTTCAAGGCTGACCCATGAACTTTCTCCGTTTTTCTGATCTGTGCGCCCAGGGCAAAGTGGCCGGCAAGCGTGTGTTTATCCGTGCCGACCTGAATGTGCCGCAAGACGATGCGGGCAACATCACCGAAGACACTCGCGTGCGCGCCAGCGTGCCCTGCATTGAGATGGCGCTGAAGGCCGGTGCCGCCGTGATGGTGACCAGCCACCTGGGCCGCCCCACCGAAGGCGAATTCAAGCCCGAAGACTCGCTGGCCCCCGTGGCCAGGCGCATGGGCGAACTCATGGGCCGCGAGATCCCCGTGCTGGCCCACTGGACCGACGGCGTGGCGGTTGCGCCTGGCCAATTGGTGATGCTGGAGAACTGTCGCGTCAACAAGGGCGAGAAAAAGAACAACGAAGAGCTGGCCCGGAAGATGGCGGCGCTGTGCGACATCTTTGTGCACGACGCCTTCGGCACGGCCCACCGTGCGGAAGCGTCCACCTACGGCATCGCCCAGTTCGCACCTATCGCCTGCGCAGGCCCGCTGCTGGCGGCTGAAATGGATGCCATCAGCAAAGCGCTGCTGGCACCCAAGCGCCCGCTGGTCGCCATCGTGGCAGGCTCCAAGGTGTCTACCAAGCTCACCATTCTGAAAAGCCTGGCCGCCAACGTGGACCAGCTCATCGTGGGCGGTGGCATTGCCAATACCTTCATGCTGGCGGCAGGTCTGAAGATCGGCAAGAGCCTGGCCGAACCGGATCTGCTGGCCGAAGCCACGGCGGTGATTGCCGCCATGCAAGCCCGTGGTGCCGCCGTACCCATCCCCACGGACGTGGTGACGGCCAAGACCTTCGCTGCCGACGCGCCGGCCACTGTCAAGGCCGCTACCGACGTTGCGGACGATGATCTGATTCTGGACATTGGCCCGCAGACTGCGCAGGCCCTGGCAGAGCAACTGAAGAAAGCCGGCACGATTGTCTGGAACGGCCCCGTGGGCGTATTTGAATTTGCGGCGTTCGAGAACGGCACCAAGGTGATTGCGCAGGCGATTGCCCAGTCCAGTGCCTTCAGCATCGCCGGCGGTGGCGACACGCTGGCCGCGATCGCCAAGTACGGCATCGAAAAACAGATCGGCTACATCTCCACGGGCGGTGGTGCCTTTCTGGAAGTGCTGGAAGGCAAGACCCTGCCGGCCTTCGAGGTGCTGCAGCGCCGCGCCTAAGCGCTTGATGCCGCCGCCAGCGCGGCACCGTCCACCCGACCCCGGCCCGCGCTTTTGGCGCGGTACAACATGTTGTCGGCCAGTCCCACCAGGGCTGTGCTGTCGCCGGGGGAGTCCACTGTGCGTGTGGCCAATCCCAGGCTGACGGTCATGGTCCGGCTGATGTGGGATGGTTCATGCAGGATGTTCTGCGCCCGGACCTGGCGTTCGAGCTCCTGGGCAATGGCCATGGCATCGGCAAAGGCGGTGTCCGGCAGGATGCAAGCGAATTCCTCGCCACCATAGCGCGCCACCAGATCGGCCGGGCGACGCAGGCAGGATTTCAACGTGGACGCGACAGCACGCAGGGCATCGTCCCCAGCCTGGTGGCCGTAGCGGTCGTTGTAGAGCTTGAAGAAATCCACGTCCACCAGAATCACCGACAGCGGCGCGCCACTGCGTGAGGCACGTGCCCATTCGGTGGAGAGCTGCTGGTCAAAATAACGCCGGTTGAATACACCGGTCAAGCTGTCCATGAACACCAGTTTGCGCAGCAGGTCGGACTGGAATTTCAAGGTTAGGTGGGTTTTGACACGTGCGCGCACCACCGCCGGGTTGACCGGTTTGACAATGAAGTCCACGGCCCCCAGGCTCAGCCCGTGGGTCTCTTGCGCCGCGTCCGTATGGGCCGTGACGAAGATGATGGGGATGTTGCGGGTGGCGTCTTGCGCCTTGAGCGCAATGCACACCTCGAATCCGTCCATGTCCGGCATCACCACGTCCAGCAGCACCAGATCGGGCGGATTGCTTTTGCAGACGGACAGGGCTTGCTCACCGCTGGTGGCCATGAAAACCTGGCAGTCCCCGGCAAAGGCCTGGTACATGACCTGAATGTTGATGGGCTCGTCGTCCACGACCAGCAGCTTGGGCATGCCGTGGGTACTGTCCAGCAGGGCATGGACGGACGTGTCCAGATCCATCACGGGCGGCTTTCTGCGCTGAGCCGGCCCAGCAGGGCCTCGCAGTGCCGGGCGGCATGACCGAAGTCCAGCACGGCCACTGCGGCTTGCAGGTCATCCAGCAACCCCGGCGCCGCTGCGCCGTGCTGCTGGACCAGTGCAGCGAGCACATCGGTGGCCTGCAGGTCGGAGGTGCGCAAAAGCCCCTGCAGTTTGCGCAGGCCTTGCAGGAGTGCGGTGCCATCCAGTGATGCCGGTGGCACGGGGCCAGGGGGTTCCACGGTCGCCTCCATTGCCGTGCACACGCCCTGCAGAAATTGCTCGGTGACCCGCGCGGTGCGGCGCAGTTCTGCTTGGGCGGTGGACAGGGCCGCGTTCGCGTTGCCGGGCTGGGCGCCACGGATGTCGCCTTCGGTGGTACGGCAGACGGTGGCCAGCCCCTGGGCGCCCACGGTCAACGCCAGACCCTTGGTGGTATGGACCAGGCGTTCCGCCTCCTGGAAATCACCGTTTTGCAGCAGTGCATCGAGCTGGTCGGATAGCCCGGCAAGCTTGTCCAAAAAGGTTTTCAGAATCTGCAGGTACAGCGCGGTGTTGCCTTCCAGCCGTGCGATGGCGCCGGCTGTGTCGCAGTGGGCGGGATCGCCTTCACGCAGCGACGTCGCAGCGGGTGCCCCTGCCGCCGTTCCGGCGCGATGGGTGTGCCGCTGCAGCATGCCAATCAGCTGGGGCAGGTCGAAAGGCTTGCCAATATGGTCATTCATGCCGGCCGCCAGACAGGCTTCGCGGTCGGACGCGTTGGCGTTGGCGGTCATGGCAATGATGGGCAGGGTATGCAGTCCCAAGGTGTGGCGTATTGCCACGGTGGCGGTGTAACCGTCCATGACAGGCATCTGGATGTCCATCAATACCGCATCGAATTGCGGCTGCGCGCGTGCCACCGCGTCCACGCCCAACTGGCCGTTGCCCGCCAGTTCGATGCTGGCCCCTTCGGCACGCAGCAATTCCTTGGCGACCTGTTGGTTGATCGGGTTGTCTTCCACCACCAGCAGGCGCATGCCTTGCAGGCGGCGGGGTTTGCGGACGGGCGGCGGTGGTGTGCCGGCAGCGGAGGTCTGACGGGCTTCCTTGACGGCGTCCTGCAGCATGGAGGCGGTAACGGGTTTGGCCAAGAGCGGGGTCCTGTCGCCGCGCTCCGTCAATATTTCCCGTCCCCGCGCGGTGACCAGGAAAATGATGGCGGGCGCAGGGCCTGCGCTGTGTTGCTGCAGGCTTTGCGCAGTGTCCTGACCTGGTAGTCCTTCCAGGCTCCAGTCCGCAAAGATGACCTGGTAGCCCGGCTGGCCCTGGGTCGCGCGTTGTTGCAGGTGCTGCAGCGCATCGGAAACTGAGTTGGCCGTATCGACATTCCAACCCAAGCTGCCAGCCATGCGGGCAATGGCCGCACAGGTTGGGGGATGGTCGTCGACCACCAGCACGCGCAAAGGCGACTGCGTGGCGGGCGTGGCATCGTGCACTGGCATGGGCGCCACGGGCAAGCTGATGCGGAACTGGAAATTGCTGCCCTGGCCCAGGGCACTGTGCAGGCGCAGTTCGCCGCCCATCATTTCCACCAGGCGTTTGCAGATCGACAGGCCCAGCCCGGTGCCGCCAAAGCGGCGCGTGGTGGAAGCCTCCGCCTGTGAGAAGCCGGCAAAGATGCGTTGCTGGTTTTCCGGGGCAATGCCAATGCCGCTGTCGCGCACGCTGAACTGCAGGGTGGCCCGGCCCTGCTCCAGTGCTTCCAGGGTGATGGAGATCACCACCTCCCCGTGCTCGGTGAACTTGATGGCGTTGCTGCCCAGATTCGTCAGTATTTGCTGCAGCCGCACCGAGTCGCCCACCAGCGCGGCGGGCAGCGCGGCATCCAGGTCGTACAGAACCTCGATGTTTTTGCCGCCGGCATTGGCCGAGAGAATGACCGCGAGATCGCGCAACACCCGGTCCAGCAAAAAGGGCTGTGGGTCCAACTGCATCTTGCCGGCCTCCACCTTGGAGAAATCCAGGACGTCGTTGAGCAACTCCATGAGTGCGCGTGCCGCACTTTCGGTCTTGGCGGTGTAGTCCTTCTGGCGCGTATCCAGCCGGGTGTTCTGCAGGAGCTTGAGCATGCCCAGAATGGCATTCATGGGCGTGCGGATTTCATGGCTCATATTGGCCAGAAACTGGCCCTTGGCCATGGCCGCCTGCTCGGCGTCTTCCATGGCGGCGCGCAAGGCCAGTTGCGCATTTTTTTCATGGCTCATGTCGTGGCTGACGCCCAGGTAGCCGGTCCGCTGGCCCGACGCGTCGGTCAGGGCCGTGACCACCAGGGCGGCATTGAAGTGGTGACCGTCCTTGCGCAGGTAGGTCCACTCGGTGCGCTGCCCCAGCATGCTGTCGTCGATCAAGGCCTGCAGTCCCTGCACAGGCTGTCCCAGCTGCATGGAGAGCATGGCGCTGCGGGTCTGCAGTTCAGCAGGGTCGATAAAACGGTCCAGGCGAAGTTGCCCAATGACGTCACTGGCGTCATAACCCAGCAAACGCTCGGCGCCCTTGTTGAACAGCGAGATCAGGCCGTCCAGTCCCATGGCGATCACCGCCACTTCGGAGGCCGAGTCCAGCACCGACTGCAGCATGGCACTGGTGCTGGCAATTTCTGCTTCTGCTTTCTTGCGTTCCGAAATGTCGGCATAGGTGGTGACAAAACCGCCGCCCGGCATGGGCGCACCCCGCACCTCCAGGGCCAGACCATTGGGGCGTACGCGCTCGAACTGGTGCTTTACGGTGTGGCGCGCACGCGCAATGATGGCCTGGATGGCTTGCTCCAGGTCGCCGTTCCCGTATTCGCCGCGCGTGGCGTTGTAGCGGATGATGCTTTCGAAGGTGGTCACCGGACCACTGAAGAGCCAGTCGGGGAAGTCCAGCAGTTCAGCGAACTTGCCGTTTCTGGCGACGAGGTTCAGGTCACCGTCAAAGACGCTCAGGGCTACCGGAATATTGTCGAGAATGCTTTGCATCACGCGGTTGCTCTGGGCGAGTTCGGCCTGCAACTGTTTGTGGCGTGAAATGTCCAGATGGATACCCGAAACCCAGAGGGGAACCCCTGGTTTTTTCCATGAGGTTACTTTTCCGCGGGTCTGAATCCAGACCCAGCGGCCGTCACGGTGGCGCATGCGAATTTCGCACTCGTATGAGGGCAGCGTTCCGGCAAAATGCTGGTCCAACAAGGCCTGTGCATGTGCCAGGTCTTCGGGGTGGCTCAGGTGCTTCCAGGTCTCCAATGTGATGGGTGCAAGCTCTTCCAATGAATAGCCCAACATCTGGGCCCAACGTGCGTTGACGATGAGCTGACTGCTGGGAACTTCCCACTCCCAGGTGCCGGCGCTGGTGCCTTCCAGGATGGCACTCAGGTGTTCGCGTTCACTGGCCAGCGTGGTCTGCAACTGGCGGGCGGGAGTGACGTCTGATCGGATGGAGATGTACTTCTCAATGTTGCCGGCTTCGTCAAAGCAAGGCGCAATGACTGAATCCACCCAATACAAGCTGCCGTCCTTGGCCTGGTTGCATACGGTGGCACGCCAGGTGTAGCCCGATGAAACCGTCTTCCACATCTGCTCCCAGAAGGCTGCGGGTTGCTGGTTGGATTTGACGATGCGGTGGTTGTTGCCCAGCAGTTCTTCGCGGCTGAAACCACTGATCTGGCAGAACATGTCGTTCACGTAAGTGATGGTGCCGCGGTGGTCGGCAATCGACACAATCGAATGCTGGTCTATGGCGTCCATCAGTGCCTGGTTTTCGCGTACCGCGATGGCCAGCTTTTCGCTGGCGCGCTGCTGTGGCGTGATGTCTGCGGCCACGGCCACGTAACCGCTGATTTGCTGATTGGCATCCCGCTCTGCCTGGAAGTCCACGTCAAACCACAGCGTCTCCCCGGTGGACAGCTTCCAGGGAACCTGCATACGCAGGTTCTCGCCACGCTCCTGTGCGGCGCGCGACTGTTGGAGAAAGGCCGGTGGGTTGTGCTCCATGCCAAACAACGAAAAAAAGTTCTTGCCCAGGGCATCGGCCGCAGCAACGCCGGTAACGCGGGTGAAGGCCTCGTTGACCCAGACAATATTGCGTTGCAGATCGAACACCATCACCACATGGGAGGTGCTGCGGACCACGTGGGCCAGCCGATTCAAATCCTTGGTCATGGCCCGCGCCATGGCCTGGGCCCGCGCCCGCCCGACCAGAATCAGCCAAAAAACCACGGACAGCAGGGCGCTGAGGGTGCTGCCACCCGCAGCGATGGCAAAGGGCGTGCGCCAGTCGATGCGGGCTTCAAACGCCGCGCTGCTGCCGCCTTCCAGCGCCAGCCTGCGCCCTCCGATCACCAGTGCCTTGCTGGTGTGGAAGCGGCGCGCCCCAAATTCGGTGGACGTGAACGCATCCTGGCGTGTTCGTGTGGGGCTGACAGACGAAAACACCAGCGCCGGGTGGCCGGTGGAGTGCGCGTCATGCACGTCGAAGTCTGCCACGCTCTCGGTGAGCAACAGGGTTGGCAGCAGCAGGTCTTCCACTGTAATCTGGGCAAACGCCACACCGGCAAAGGCGGCTTCGCGTTCGGCGACGGTCTGCGTGCTGGCGCCCGTTTTGAACAGGGGTTCCAGATACAGGTAATCCCCGTTCCAGGGGTTTGTGGGGCCTGTGGTTTGAGGCCGTGCCAGTGCCGGCTCACCGGTGACGATGATGCGCTCGATCGATTCGCGCAGTGCCGTATCGCTGCCGGCATCCCAGCCCCAGGCCGAGCGATTGCGTTCCAGCGGCTCGATGTACTTCACCACGTACAGGTCCGGGGCCGTACCAGTGGTTTGCACAGTGAAAGCCGAAGACTGGTTCTTGCGCTCCGACGCTACAAAGCGCTCGCGCTGGTCACGCCGCACGCGCTCCAGGTACCCAAAGCTGCGTGTTCCGGGGTAATCCTCCGTCAAATTGAGCGACGCCACCCAGGCCTTGAGCGATGGGCCCGTGAAGCCGCCAGTGGCCGCAAACAGGCCTTTGAGGCCACGCACGCCATCCAAGGGGCTTTCAAACTGGGTATGCACGGAGGCGTCCAGGCGTTCCATTTGCTGGCTGAAGCGCTGCTGGGCTTCGCTCTGCACGGCCATGCGGCTTTGCTGGACGGCCAGGCCGGTGAGTGCCAGGCCGATGACCAAGACCAAACCAGCGACGGCCAGCGGCAGCGGGCCCAGTGGGGGGGACGCAGGGTTGAGCGTGGATTGCATGGGCAAGGGCTGGTGGGGCACGGCAGTGGCCGCGTTGTGCAGGGAGCGCCTGCATCCCCCATTGCACTATGCCGCCAAAGTCCATGTCAAGCGGACTTTTGCCAGAGGGCGCAGTGCACCAGCCTGATGCTGGTATGTAACCGGTGCAAGGGGGTTCCGTGTGAGAATGGAGAACAAACCAAAAGGAGCCATCTTGATGCCACGCCGCGCCACCAAAATTGTTGCCACCCTGGGTCCCGCTTCCAGCGACCCGGCATTGCTGGAGCAGATGATTCGCGCTGGTGTCAATGTGGTGCGGCTGAACTTCAGCCATGGCAAGGCGCAGGACCACATCGACCGTGCCGCACTGGTGCGCGCCGCCGCCCAGCGCGCCGGGCGTGAAGTGGCCATCATGGCCGACCTGCAGGGCCCCAAGATCCGTGTCGGCAAGTTTGCCGAAGGCAAGGTGATGCTCCAGCCGGGCCAGGCATTCATCCTGGACGCCGCCCGTACCGAACTCGGTGACATCGATGCGGTGGGCCTGGATTACAAGGCGCTGCCGCGCGAGGTGAAGGCCGGTGACGTGCTGCTACTCAACGACGGCTTGATCGTCATCACGGTAGATGCCGTCAAGGGCGAGCAGGTGCACACCACGGTCAAGCTCGGTGGCGAACTGTCCAACAACAAGGGCATTAACAAGCAGGGCGGTGGCCTGACGGCACCGGCGCTGACGGCCAAGGACATGGACGACATCCGCACGGCGATGAGTTTCCAGGCCGACTATGTGGCCGTAAGCTTCCCCAAGAATGCCACCGATATGGAGATGGCGCGCCAGCTCTGCAATGTCGCCGCCGCCGAGTACAGCCACAAGCCCGGCCTGATCGCCAAGATCGAACGCGCAGAGGCCATCCCCAAACTGGAAGAAATCCTGCTGGCCAGCGACGGCATCATGGTCGCGCGCGGCGACCTTGCGGTGGAGGTGGGCAATGCTGCCGTGCCGGCCCTGCAGAAACGCATGATCAAGCTCGCACGCGAGCACGACAAGGTGGTGATCACGGCCACGCAGATGATGGAATCCATGATCACCAACCCGGTGCCGACGCGCGCCGAGGTCAGCGACGTGGCCAATGCGGTGCTGGACGGCACCGACGCGGTCATGCTGTCGGCCGAAACCGCGGCCGGCAAATACCCGCTGGAGACCGTGATGGAGATGGCCCAGATCTGCCTGGCTGCGGAGGGAGGCGAGCACATCAAGCTGGATGCAGACTTCACGGGCAAGACCTTCCAGCGCATCGACCAGTCCATTGCCATGGGTGCGCTGTTCACAGCCTACCACCTGGGCGCCAAGGCCATTGTGGCCATGACGGACAGTGGCTCCACCGCCCTGTGGATGAGCCGCCATCTGATCCATGTGCCCATTTACGCGCTAACGCCCAAGGTGGCCACCCAGCGCCGCATGACGCTGTACCGCAATGTGCGCCCGCTGCTGATGGACACCAGCGCCGACCGCGACACCGCGCTGCAGGACGCTGAAAACCACCTGAAAAAGCGCGGCATTGTGCAAAAGGGCGATATCTACGCCATCACCTGCGGCGAGCCCATGGGCGCGCCCGGCGGCACCAATATGCTCAAGATCTGCCAGGTGGGCTGAGGTCTCCCCGCCCTGGCGGCGGACGGCCTGTGGCCCGGGGTTGGGCGGGCGGTTAAAATCAGCCCAACGGTACCAGTTACCAAGCAGTTACCAACTTCCCCGGGATCTTCAAAATGGCACTCGTTTCTATGCGCGAGCTGCTGGACCATGCGGCCGCCAACGGCTATGGCATTCCAGCTTTCAACGTCAACAACCTGGAGCAGGTCCAGGCCGTCATGGAGGCCGCCAAGGAAGTCGGCGCCCCCGTGATCCTGCAGGCCAGCGCCGGTGCCCGCAAGTACGCGGGTGAGGCTTTCATCAAGCACCTGATCGCGGCGGCCATCGAGGCCTACCCGCAGATTCCGCTGGTCATGCACCAGGACCACGGCCAAAGCCCCGACGTCTGCCAGGGCGCGATGAACCTGGGCTTTTCCTCCGTCATGATGGACGGCAGCCTGGAAGCCGACGGCAAGACGATTGCCAGCTACGACTACAACGTCGATGTGACGCGCAAGGTCGTCGACATGGCCCACAAGCTGGGCGTGACGGTGGAAGGCGAACTGGGCTGCCTGGGCTCGCTGGAAACCATGCAGGGCGACAAGGAAGACGGCCACGGCACGGATTCCGTGATGACCATGGACCAGTTGCTGACCGACCCCGAACAGGCTGCCGATTTCGTGAAACGCACCCAGCTCGACGCGCTGGCGATTGCCATCGGCACCAGCCATGGCGCCTACAAGTTCACACGCAAGCCCACGGGCGACATCCTGGCCATCGAGCGCATCAAGGAAATCAACCGCCGCCTGCCCAACACCCACCTGGTGATGCACGGCTCCAGCAGCGTGCCGCAAGACCTGCTGGCCATCATCAACCAGTACGGCGGCAAGATGAAGGAGACCTACGGCGTGCCCGTGGAAGAAATCCAGAAGGCTATCCAGTTTGGCGTGCGCAAGATCAACATCGACACCGACATCCGCCTGGCCATGACAGGCGCGGCGCGTAAGTTCCTGGCCGAGAACCCCGACAAGTTCGACGCCCGCGAATGGCTCAAGCCCGCCCGCGCCGCCGCCCAGGCCCTGTGCAAGCAGCGCTATATCGAGTTCGGCTGCGAAGGCCAGGCCGGCAAGATCAAGGGCGACAGCCTCACGGTGGTTGCCGCCAAGTACGCCAAGGGTGAACTGGCGCAGGTCGTTCAATAAGTCGCTTCCCCTGACCTTGCGATAATCGCAGGCTCGCCACGCCCATGAGTGCGCCGGCGGGCCTTTTTACTTTTCGACTGCCATGACCACTTCCCTGCACACCTCCACCCTTGGCTCCCTGACCCTGCTGGCGCGCGGCAAGGTGCGTGACAACTACGCTGTGGGCGACGACCGCATCTTGATGGTGGCCAGCGACCGCCTCAGCGCGTTTGACGTGATCATGGGCGAGCCGATTCCCGGCAAGGGCGTGCTGCTGACCCAAATGGCGCTGTTCTGGTTTGACAAATTGAGCCAGGCCAACATCTGCCCCAACCACCTGACGGGCGAGGCGCCCGAGAGTGTGGTCGCACCCGAAGAGGTGCCGCAAATCGAGGGCCGCTCCATGTTGGTCAAGCGCCTGAAGCCGATTCCTGTGGAGGCTGTGGTGCGCGGTTACCTGGCCGGCAGCGGCTGGAAGGAGTACCAGGAGAATGGTGCGGTCTGCGGCGTGCAGCTGCCGGCCGGCCTGCAAAACGCCTCCAAGCTGCCCGAGCCGATCTACACACCGGCGGCCAAGGCGGCCGTGGGCGACCACGACGAAAACATCACCTTCGAGAAGACCGTGGAGATGATTGGCCTGGACCTGGCCACCCGCATCCGCGACATCAGCATCCAGATCTACAAGACCGCAGCGGCCTTTGCGCTGACCAAGGGCATCATCATTGCCGACACCAAGTTCGAGTTCGGCCTGGACAAGGACGGCACGTTGGTGCTGATGGACGAGGTGCTGACGCCGGATTCCTCACGCTACTGGCCCCAGGAGAGCTACCAGGTCGGCACCAACCCGCCCAGTTACGACAAACAGTTTGTGCGCGACTGGCTGGAGCAGGCGCTGGTGGACGGCAAGCCCTGGAACAAGACCCCCCCGGCACCGCGTGTGCCCAAGGAAGTGATTGCCAAGACCGCTGCCAAATACCAGGAAGCGCTGCAGCGCCTGACGGCCTGAGACAGGCCCGGGCCGCAGGCTATAGTTTGCCCGGCACGCCCCGCTGCGGGGCTGTTTTCACACGTCACGGAGACTGCAGCATGAAACAGTACGGAGCAGAGTTTTTTGGCACTTTCTGGCTGGTCCTGGGCGGTTGCGGCAGCGCCGTGCTGGCCGCTGCCTACCCCGGCCTGGGCATTGGTTTTGCCGGCGTGTCGCTGGCCTTTGGCCTCACGGTACTGACCATGGCCTATGCCATCGGCCACATCTCGGGCTGCCACCTCAACCCGGCCGTGTCGGTGGGCCTGTGGGCCTGTGGGCCGGTGGCCGCTTCCCTGCCAACAAGCTGGTTCCGTATATCGTGGCCCAGGTGCTGGGCGCCATCGTGGGCGCGGCCGTGCTGTACTGCATCGCCAGCGGCAAGGCCGGTTTTGCGATGGACGCCAGCAAGGCCGGGGCCTTTGCCACCAACGGTTTCGGCGCCTTCTCGCCCGATGGCTACAGCCTGCAGGCCGCGCTGGTGACCGAAGTGGTGCTGACCGGCTTCTTCCTGTTCGTGATCCTGGGTGCCACCGACAAGCGTGCCCCTGCGGGCCTGGCACCGATCGCCATCGGCCTGTGCCTGACCCTGATCCACCTGATCAGCATCCCCGTGACCAACACCTCGGTCAACCCGGCGCGCAGCACCGGTGTGGCGGTGTTTGTGGGCGGCGCTGCTGTGCAGCAGCTGTGGCTGTTCTGGGTCGCGCCCATCGTGGGTGCGGTGCTGGGGGCGCTGGCCTACCGCTTTGTGGGTTCGGAAGAGTAGGTTCAGCGCCGGCGCTAACCGCCCATGACCCGTCAGGTCCCCGTTGCTGGCCGCGATGCGCCAGACGGCCTGACCCGCCGCAGCATGGGGTGGCGCGGACTCACACCACCTTGAGCTGCCCCATCATGCCGGCGTCCTCATGTTCGAGGATGTGGCAGTGGAACATGCGCACACCGCGGGTGCGCTGCACGGTCTTGATCCACACGGTTTCCCCGGAACGCAGATTCACCGTGTCGCGCCATGCTCGAAACGGGGCTGGTGTCACTACCCCCTCGAATTTGCTTTGGAGCACCTGAAACTGGGTGCCGTGCAGATGGAAGGGGTGGTCCATGTCGGATTCATTCACCAGCTCCCAGCGTTCGACTTCGCCAGCGCGGCTGACCAGGTCCATGCGCCGCATGTCGTACTCCCTGCCATTGACCAGAAACTGCATGCTGTGCGTACCACCTGCCATGGACATGTTCTCGCTGAACACCACGCGCTTGTGCGCAGTCACGCGCCCCAGGTCAGGCACCTTGCCCAGCCGCGTGGGCAGGGGGGCAAGGGGCGTGTTTTGGACCACCGCCGAGAAGTCCACGCTCAGTAACTTTCGCGCCTGCTCGGGGGCGACATCCCCCATCTTGCCGCGGCCATAGACGGCGGCAACGACCTCGCCCTGGTCCTGCCGCGCGCCGGCATCTACGATCACGTCCACGCGCTGTGCAGGAGTTAGCAGCAGTTCGGTCAAGCCATGCTGTGCAGCATCCAGCAGACCGCCCTCCGTACCCACCAGCGTGAAGCTGCTGCCCGGCAGGGTCAGGCGCAGGTAGCGGGCGCTGCAGGCATTCACGATGCGCCAGCGCTCACGGCCCCCCGCATGGAACGGCAGTACCGGTTGATGCTGCGCATTGACCAGCGCGAACTGGCCTTCACGTCCGTTCATGACGTCGTTGGCGTCGTTGGGCGCGATGGCGGCGTTCTGGTCCAGCTTGAGGTCGGATACCACCAGAAGACGTTCGGGAATCGCCGCCAATGGGTCGTGGCGTGTCCGCACGATCAACGGGCCGGCCAGACCGCGAAAGGCCTGTTCAGTGGTGTAGTGGTGGGGATGCGGGTGGTACCAGTAGGTCCCCGCACAGCCGGCGGGCAGGGTGAAGCGGTAGGTGCGTTGGCCACCGGGTGGCACCAGGTCCCACGGGTTGCCGTCCTGCGCGGGCGGCACGGGGAGGCCGTGCCAGTGGATGGTCGAAGGCTGTGGCAGCTGGTTGACGAAGGTGATCTCCACATGGTCCCCTTCCATGAGTTCAATCAACGGGCCGGGCAGACCGCCGTTGTAGGTCCAGAAGGTCGTGGGGGCGTGGGCGGGCACCAGTGGCACGTCGACCGGTGCGGCCGTGAGGGTGGCCTTGAAGTACCCGGTGCGCAGGCTGATGTTGGCCAGTCTGGGAATCTCCTGCAGGCTGGCGCCGCGGGGCAGCAGGTTGGCATCCAGCAAGGGGGATGGGGCGGCGGTTGGCACGGCGTGTTGCATGGCCTCGGCTGCCCAACTGGGCATCCAGGAGCAGGAGGCGCCGGCCGCAGCCAGGCCAGTGATTACATGGCGACGTTGCATAAAAATCCTTGTCGAAATGGGTTTCAAAGGGCGCGCCCACCGGTGCGGCGATTGCAGGGGGCAGCGCTGGGCGTACGAACAGCGACCTGCACCCTGCCATGGGCGCGGTGCAGGCCAGCGGACTTAAGCCAGCGCCCGTGGCGGGCGTTCCAGCGGGGTACCGGGCACCGACGCCGGTGCGGCAGGATCTGTCGCCCGGATCGCCAGATGCGCGGGACTGCGCATGGGCATAGCAACGTCGGTTATCAAAGCCACTGCGCCGCAGCAGGGGGCATGGCCGCAGGCGGGCGTGGTGTGGGGTGCTTTGGCCGTTCCGGGGTGATCTGCGGTGTGCCCGGCATGGTCGCCGGGGTGCAATGGCGGGGCGCTGGCCGCAGGGCTATGCGCTGCACAGTGGGCAAAGGCTGTGACGGTTGCAAATCCGCGCAGTGGCAGCAGTGCCGTCAACAGGCACAACAGCCAAAATCGCAAGGAATGCGCGCGCATGTTTCTTTTATAGCACCGGCACTGGGGCCGTATTGGATGCCGCTCAGTTCAGCGCCATGCTGAGCTTGCGCCGGTAGGCCGCCACGAGTTGGGCTTGCGGGTCGGCCTCTGCCACCACTTTGCCCACCACTTCGATGCCACCGGCGGTCTTGCCGGGATCCGCCGGGCCGGCCTTGGGTTTGGGCGGTGTCAGCAGTTCCAGAATCGCCACAAAGGTCTTGCGCGGCACGGCGTCGCCCCAGGTCTTGTCGCGCATGATGATTTCCAGCAGCTCGTCCATCGCGCCGGTCCAGTCGCCGCTGACCATCAGCACGCGGGCCTTGGCCAGACGGGTGTCGAAGTTGCGCTTGTTGGCTGCAATCAAGGCATCAAACTGGGCTGGAGCCCAGGTGCCACGTGCGTCAGTAGTTACAAATTTGATAGCGTCCAGAAACTGGCCCAGCGCCTCGAAACGCAACTGGCGCGGAATCTCGGCCAGTGCCGGGGCCAGTGCCGCCTCGGCGTCTTCCAGCATGTCGTTCTCGATCAGCAGCTTGACGTAGTCGTAGCGCGCGTCGTCGTTGCCGGGGTTGACGGACAGCGCCTCGTGCAGCTTGTGCAGCGCAGCCTGCGGGTCGCCGGCGGCGATCAGGGCCTGCGCGTCTTCCGCGTCGGCCTCGGCGACCAGCGCGTCAGCGCTGGGGACATGCTTGTCTAGGAAGGTCTTGATCTGGCTCTCGGGGATGGCCCCCATGAAGCCGTCCACCGGTTTGCCGTTCACCATCAGCACGCAGGTCGGAATGCTGCGGATGCCAAAGGCCTGGCTCAGTTGCTGCTCCTGGTCGGAGTCGATCTTCACCAGTTTGAAGCGGCCGGCATAATCCTCTTCCACTTTTTCCAAGAGCGGGCCGATGACCTTGCAGGGCCCGCACCAGGGTGCCCAGAAATCCACCAGCACAGGGACCTGGTGGGAGGCGGCGACGACTTCGGCGTCGAAGTTTTCAATGGTGACGTTGATCATTTGCGGGCGGGAGACAGCTTGTCTGGGTGAAAAAGTAAAATCGGACGATGAAATCCATACAAATCGGCGTCGTCATGGGTTCCAGCTCGGACTGGGACACCATGCAGCACGCAGTGCAGATTCTCCAACAGTTTGGCATCTCCTTCGAGGCCAAGGTGGTTTCGGCCCACCGCATGCCCGACGACATGTTTGCCTACGCCGAATCGGCGGCCACGCGCGGCCTGCAGGCCATCATCGCCGGCGCTGGCGGCGCGGCCCACCTGCCGGGCATGTTGGCGGCCAAGACCACGGTCCCGGTGCTGGGTGTGCCGGTGCAGAGCAAGGCCCTGTCGGGCGTGGATTCGCTGCACAGCATTGTGCAAATGCCCAAGGGCATTCCGGTAGCGACCTTTGCCATTGGCGCAGCTGGCGCGGCTAACGCGGCCCTGTTTGCGGTGGCGCTGCTGGCCAATAACAATGCGACCCTGCGCGCCAAGCTCGAAGCCTTCCGCGCCGAGCAGACCGAAGCGGCGCGCGCCATGGTGCTGCCGGTCACCGGCAGCCACGCGTGATGGCGGGCCAGGACACGCTGCTGGGCGGAGCCAAGGAAATCACCCTGGGGGTGATGGGCGGCGGCCAGCTCGGCCGCATGTTTGTCCACGCCGCGCAGCGCATGGGTTTTTTCACCGCCGTGCTGGACCCGGACCCGTTCAGTCCTGCGGGCCGGGTGAGCCACCACCATATCCAGACCGCCTACACCGACCCCGAGGGGCTGGCACGCTTGGCGGCGGTGTCGTTTGCCATCACCACCGAATTCGAGAACGTGCCCGCGCAGGCGCTGAACCAGTTGGCCGCCAGCTGCCCGGTGGCGCCGGCCGGCAGCGCCGTGGCGATTGCCCAGGACCGCGCGGCCGAAAAGGCGCACTTCGTCAAGTGCGGCGTGCCGTGCGCACCGTATGCAGTGATCGAAACCGCCGCCCAACTGGCTGCGGTGGACGTCAACCTCTTGCCCGGCATCCTGAAGACTGCGCGTATGGGGTATGACGGCAAGGGTCAGGTGCGTGTGAAGACGCCCGCCGAGTTGGCCGCCGCCTGGGATGGCCTGAAACATGTGCCTTGCGTGCTCGAAAAAATGCTGCCCTTGGCGCTGGAGTGCTCGGTCATCGTGGCGCGCGGTGCCGACGGCAGCTGTGTGAACCTGCCGGTGCAGCGCAACCTGCACCGCGACGGCATCCTGGCCGTGACCGAGGTGTATGAAGGAAATCTGCCCGCAGCCCTTGTGGAACGTGCGGTGGCAGCTGCGAAATCGATAGCAAATGGCCTGCACTACGTGGGCGTGCTGTGCGTGGAATTCTTTGTGCTGGAAGACGGCAGCCTGGTCGTCAACGAAATGGCGCCGCGCCCGCACAACAGTGGCCACTACAGCATGGACGCCTGCGATGTCTCGCAGTTCGATCTGCAGGTGCGCACGCTGGCCGGCTTGCCGCTGGTGCAGCCGCGCCAGCACAGCCCGGCCATCATGCTCAATCTGCTGGGCGACATCTGGCCCGAAGGGGGCGTGCCCGACTGGGCCGCCGTACTGGCCTTGCCCGGCACACACCTGCACCTGTATGGCAAGTTGAAGGCCAGCCCCGGCCGCAAGATGGGCCACCTCAACATCACCGGCGCCTCGCAGGCCCAGGTGCGGGCCACGGCGCTGGCAGCGGCACGCCTGCTGGGTATTGCGGCGTTCTAGCCTCCATTGGTCTGTTGCCATGATTTTGCCTGCGTTTGCTCCTGAATCCATAGCTGCTTGTGCAGATGCCATCAGGGCTGAAGGCCTGGTTGGCATGCCAACCGAGACGGTGTACGGCCTGGCTGCCGATGCCGACAGCGATGTGGCCGTGGCCAAGGTCTTCGCCGCCAAGGGCCGCCCGGCCGACCATCCGCTGATCGTGCATGTGGCGGCGTTCGATGGCGGCATGTCGGGCGTGGCGCATTTCGCGGCCCAGGTGCCGCCCTTTGCGCAGCAGCTCATGGCGGCGTTCTGGCCCGGGCCCCTCACCCTGATTCTGCCGCGCCGTGCCGGGGTCGGTGCCGCTGCGGCCGGCGGGCA
>JACXTT010001411.1_pt1 | contig 39918 bp, 29 predicted proteins | sample 9270951 | NCBI WGS metagenome assembly JACXTT01 (sample SAMN15532306, study PRJNA645909) | rock metagenome | isolation source: weathered quartz diorite | place: Puerto Rico | collected 2017-06-21
GACAGTGAGGGTGCGGCTGTGGCTGGGATATTCCTGGGGCCGGGGATTCAAGCGGGGCGGTTCGTCGAGCCCATCGCGGTGAACGACATTGCGCCCACACTGGCCACGCTTCTGGACATCGAGACGCCGAGCGGATCGGTGGGGCGTGTGTTGGCGGAAATATTCGAACAGAGGGATCTAAGCGCAAACGCAGTCAGTGATGGTCCACCTGCGATCCGGGCAAAGCCGCTGGAATCTCCGCCCTCCGGAACGCACCCCCGATAGTTCGCTCATCCGGCGGAACCGGTTGGTCGAAACCCATGCGAACCGCACTCATCGCAGTTCTCTGGATGCAGGCTACCACGGCCGCCGCTGGCCAGTCTGCTCAGACTGCGCCTGTTCAGACGCCCGGAGGTATGGCACGGTCTGTCCGACCATCTCCGCTTGAGCAGAACATCACGCCTGCTTTTTGTGAGAGGTCCGAATTCATCGCATATTCATGTCCAGGTCCCTATAATGTTGCATGTCCTCGAAGACTGTAACCACGCGTGACGCGTGGCGTGTCACCGAACGGAGATTTCCCATGAAAAGAAAAATCGTGATCGCCTTTTTCGGCGTGGCTCTGATGGGCGCCGTCAAGTATCATCTTCTAACCAAGATCCCGGTGCCCGGCGATGGAGGCTTCGACTACCTAAGCGTGGACCAGGCCAACCGGCGGGTGTATGTCTCGCACGGCACTCAGGTGGATGTGCTGGACGCCGATAAAGGAACCATTGTCGGCAAAATTCCCGAAACGCACGGCGTAAACGGCATCGCGATCGCATCCGAGTTCAACCGCGGCTTCGTTAGCGACGGGCAGAGCAATGACGTCACAGTTTTCGATCTGAAGACGCTGGCGGTCGTCGGCCACCTCCCCACCGGCAAGAAACCGGATGCTGTCATCTACGATCCAACGACCAAACGCGTGATCGTCAACAACGGCGACAGCAACAGCAGCACCATCATCAACGCCGCCGATCAAAAAGTCACCGGCACGGTCGATTTAGGCGGCGGCCCGGAGTTTGCCTCAGGCGACGGCAAGGGGAAAGTCTTCATCAATCTCGAAGACAAGAGCGAGACCGTGAAGATCGATCCCATCGCCTTAAAGCTGGAAGCGCGCTGGCCGCTCAAACCCTGCGAAGAGCCTTCCGCCATGGCCATGGACACCGCATCCCGCCGGATTTTCGTCGGCTGCCGCAACCATATGATGGCCGTCCTCGATGCGGACTCAGGCAAAGTAGTGACCACCATGCCCATCGGTGACCATGTCGACGCCGGCGATTTCGAAGCCTCCACCAAGCTGGTCTTCTTCTCGAACGGCGATGGCACTGTGAACATCTTCCACGAGGACTCGCCCGACCACTATTCGGAGGTCGACAAAGTCACGACCGAGCGCGGAGCAAAAACGATGGCGTTCGATCCGAAGACGCATAAGATTTTCCTGTCCGTGGCGGAACGTGAAGGCAGAACCATAAAGCCGGGCACTTTTCACGTCCTGGTGTTCGGGCGCTGAAAATCTTGGCGCGGCCCCCTGCCCCGATAACCAAGGCACGGGGTGAATCGCCATATAGTCCCCTTCGGCTTAGGTGATTCGCGCTTGCCTGGCGTTGCCGCAGCCCGCGAAAATCATGCTGAAAGCCGGCATACAGTTGCTGAACCTTCGGTTGAACGTGGCAACCACCGCGCAGCAGGTGACCGTACAGGATAACCCCGGGCCCAGTGTCACGGCCAATCCCGCCAATAACGGCAGTGCGCTCGTGATACAGGGCGAAGATCTACAGGCGCTCTCCGACGACCCCGAGGATCTGCAGACCGACCTGCAAGCCCTGGCCGGCCTTCTGCCGGACCCCCGAGGTCAAGGTCCGTACCGGCGCGCGGCTAGGCTCGGGACTATCCACGCCACTTGATGGGACGTACAATGTAGCCTGTTGATGGCCCTGATGCAGAGGCGGGCAGAAGTTTAGGGCCGTCGCGGAAAGGTGGCGACATGGGAAGTCTGCTGCGAGATTTTCGTTACAGTTACCGTTTGTTTCTCCAAACACCGGGGTTCGTTGCCGCTGCTCTGTTGTCACTCGCTCTGGGAATTGGAGCGAACACGACGATCTTTAGCGTCCTGAACGCGATCCTTCTGCGCCCATTCCCAGTGAAGGAGCCCGGGCGGCTGGCCGTGTTGTTTGAGAACGACCGGCAAGGGGACGATATGCGCGCCCCAACCTACGCCGCCTTTGCTCAGTGGAAACAGCGATCCAAAGTTTTCGAGATTATGGCACTTGGTGATTTGGACAGCGGCGGTCCGGCGACCCTCACGAGCACAAAGGAGGCTGTCCGGATCCGGATCGGGTCCGTTAGTACCGACTTCTTCTCTCTGGTTGGGGTGGCGCCCGCACTGGGTCGCGGTTTCCTGCCAGAGGATTCCCCGCCTGGGCAAGGGAACGCCATCGTTCTCAGTCACGACTTCTGGCAGCGTCAGTTTGGAGGCGACAAAAACGTACTCGGACAAACGGTTGCCGTCGAGGGAGAGAAAGCGGCCATCGTTGGTGTGATGCCCGCCGGATTCTGGTATGTGCCCTGGGGCAAGGATACAGACGCGTGGTACGTATTCAACCCGTCTGTCAACCCGAACAGCCGATGGCTGACCCCGGTTGGCCGCCTTCGGCCGGGAGCAACTCTGCAGCAAGCCCAGGCTGAAATGGCAACCTTCTTCCAGAGTCTGGAGCAGGAGCAACCGGACATTTACAAGGGCTGGGGAATTCGCGTCGAGTCACTGCATGAGTGGGCAGTGGGCGGATCCCGCAGCACTCTCTATCTACTGCTCGGGAGCGTCGGCTTCGTGCTGCTCATCGCCTGCGCCAACGTTGCCAACCTCCTGTTGGCCCGCGCGAACACGCGCCGGAAAGAATTCGCGGTGCGCGTCTCCCTGGGCGCGAGCCGCCTCCGCTTGGTGCAGCAGTTGCTTACAGAAAGCCTGGCGCTCGCGCTGGTGGGTGGCTTGCTTGGTGTCTTGGTCGCCTATGCAGGGACAAAGCTCTTCGTTGCTCTGGCGCCGGAATGGTTCGGGGTCACCGATCTCAGTATTGATGTAACCGTGCTCGTCTTCACGTGCGCGCTCTCTCTGTTGACGGGCCTCCTGTTCGGGCTTATCCCAGCTCTCCAGGGGTCCCGGCCGGATCTGAACGAATCGCTAAAGGAGGCGGGAGGCCGATCAGGTGGAGGATCCCGAAGCCGCGGCCGCAGCGCGCTGGTGGTTTCCGAAGTTGCGCTCGCCCTGCTGCTGCTCATGGGCGCGGGCCTGATGATCAACAGCTTCATACGCCTTCAGAATGTCGATCTCGGTTTCGATCCAAAGAATATTTTGAAGGCCGAAGTCTTCCTCGCCGGACCAAAATACTGGAACAACATCGGAGGCGACATGAAGCGAGTGACGCCTCAGGGTGATGTCTTCTTTCAGCAGCTCGTGGAGCGGGCTGAACACCTGCCGGGTGTCCTCTCGGCGGGCATCGGCAGCCTCGCTCGGATGTCACCTCATCAATTCCGCATCGTCGGTAAGCCGGCGCAGCCCGTCAAGGACCTGCCCCGGGCGGCTTTTGCCGAAGTCAGCCCGGGTTACTTTCGCACCATGGGAATTCAGCTGTTGAAGGGCCGACTCCTTTCGGACCGGGTGGAGGGCGCCCCTTGGGCCGTCGTGGTGAGCGACGCCTTCGTGCGACGTTTCTTCCCCAAGGAAGATCCGATTGGCAAGGTCCTGTACATGATCGTGCCATCATTTGGCGCCAATCACGATGTGGAGGAGGCTCACCCACGGGAGATCATCGGTGTCGTGAGAGACGTCAAGTACTGGGGTCCGAGGAATCAGCCCCCTTTGACTGTCTACGGATCGTACCGCGAGCATCCTTCGGACTACCCGGGCGGTTCTTATTCCTTTCATCTTTGGACCACGCTGGTTCTGCGCACGGGCGTCGCACCAACGAGCCTGGCCCGGTCTATACAACACATCGTGGCGGAGCTGGATAAAGATCAGGTCGTCTTCGACACCATGCCGCTGGAGCGAATGATTTCCACCTTTGTGGCGCCGCAACGCTTCTGGATGAGGTTGTTCACCATCTTCGGCGGTCTGGCACTCGTGCTGGCGGTGGTGGGAATTTACGGCGTCATGTCCTACTCGGTCAGTCGGCGCACTCATGAGATCGGTATTCGTATGGCGAACGGCGCCCAGCAGCGGGACATCCTCAAGCTGGTGCTCTCTCACGGTCTGAAACTCGCGCTGATCGGGGTCATCATCGGGATCATGGGATCGCTGACGCTCACTCGCCTCATCAAGGGGTACCTGTACGAAGTAAAACCGACCGACCCGCTGACATTCCTCATTGTCGGGCTCGTACTGCTTGCGGTTGCGCTCGCCGCCTCCTATATTCCGGCTCGACGCGCGACGAAGGTCGATCCGATGGTGGCGCTCCGCTACGAATGAATAACGGCCGCTATATAACGGCGATGTGGGAACACTGGCCATCAGCAATCTTGGGACAGCAGCATCGATAAACTGGCGCATCGAAGGCTGGAACCCAGGAGCGTTAAGCGTCATTGTCGGTAGTTATTTCTTCGAACACAACTTGGGAGTTCAAACCGGAGACCGCGGTCCTTGACCGGCGGGTCTTGGCATGGATTATCCGTCGTGCTCGTTATCCTATCCAGCTTAGGCGGATCGCTATGTACAAGGCCGGTAGCACTACTAAACCCACAGCGGTCGTGGTTATGAGCCCGACCTTCATGATCCTTCGCCGCCTTGCAGCTATGGCTTGGTCGCGGGTCCTGGCCCTCGCTAGCACAAGCTGCATGATCTCCCGAATGTCATCGTCAGGCCACGCAAACGCTACCCCTGGGGTCAGCGGTGTATTCGCTGTGTAGATCGGTGATGATGGCACGGTGGGTTGATCTGACATGGCGTTGTGGGGTTAACTTCCAATGTAGAACGAACAATCCATCAGCTCAATCAGGAATTTACTTTAGTAGTCTATCGGATTCCCCACGCTGGGAAGGCGCTGGGGCCTTCCGCGATCGGGTTGAAATACCCCAGATAAATCATCTGGCCGTGTTATGGGCTCCAGGGGGACTTGGATGAAGCAATGCCGTGAATAATCTTACTTGTCCGGACATTTGTGTCTCCCGAATTCGGTAAAACTCGATTGATTTCCTCCGCAACAAATGGGCGGAATTGCCTTCCATTTGGATGCTCAAATATGTATAATTTCTATCAATCATTTCAAGACCGCGTCGTGCTGGGAGAAGGCGGAGATGCACGAGTCCACACAGCAGTTGAAGCTGTACCGTCTGCTGGTGGAGCATAGCCTGGGTCTCATGTGCATCCACGATCTGGACGGCGTGCTGCTGGTGATTAACCCCGCTGTTGCACAATCGCTTGGGTATCGTGTGGAGGATGGCCTCGGCAGAAACCTCAAGGAATTTCTTTCTCCCTCTGTTCGACCTATGTTCGATGGTTACCTGCAACGCATCCGGACCAATCCCGTGGACAGTGGTCTCATGCGTTTGCAAGCCAAAGATGGCGGGGAGCGCGTCTGGCTCTACCGAAACCTGCGGTATGAGGAGCCCGGATCGCCGGCTCGCATATTAGGTCACGCACTGGACATCACCGACCGGATTCTTGCCGAACGTGCGCTCAAGCAAAGCCAGAAAGACTTAGCAAAGGCTCGTGACGAACTCGCGCTGCGCGTTGCCGAGCGCACGGTCGAACTACAGCAGGCAAATGAGCGGCTGGCAGCCGAAGTCAACCAGCGCAAGCAGGTTGAGGACGAGCTGCTGCGGGCACACAAACTGGACGCGCTGGCCGTGCTAGCCGGCGGGATCGCGCATGACTTTAACAACTTCCTGACGATCGTCCAGGGAAACACAGACCTGGCCAAGATCCACACAAAGCCCGGGGACCCGGTATTCGACATCCTTCAGCAAACCGACACAGCCTGCAAACGCGCCGCCTCGCTGGCTTCGCAGTTGCTAACCTTCGGCAAGGGAGGAGCACCGATTGTGCGCACTACATCGGTCGCACAACTGCTCGCGGCTTCGGTGGATCTCGCGCGGGCCGGATCGCAAGTTAGGTTCGATCTTGCAATCCCTGACGATCTGTGGCCGGCCGAAATTGATGTCGGACAGATCAGTCAGGTCTTCCACAACCTGCTGCTTAACGCTCGGCAGGCGGTGCCGGAAGGTGGTGTAGTGGATGTGCGCGCGGAAAACGTGGTCATCGACGAAGCCGCTCCCTTCATCAGCGCCGGCAAGTACGTGAGAATCCTAGTTCGAGATAACGGTTGCGGCATCCCGGAAGAAATTCTGCCGAAGATTTTCGATCCGTACTTCACCACCAAAGAGACTGGGAGCGGGCTGGGTCTGGCCATCGCTTATTCCATAGTCACCAAACATCACGGTCACATCAGCGCCGACTCGGCTACAGACCAAGGGAGCACATTTTCCATCCATCTGCCCGCGTCAGAGAAGTCTCCCGTGACACAACCGGCAACCGTAGTTCGGACGGGCACGGGCCGCATTCTGGTGATGGATGATGAAGAGGCAATCCGCACGCTACTGGGGCTAATGATGCAACAGTTGGGATACGAGGTGGAGTGCGCCAGCGACGGAGCCGAAGCGGTCGAACTGTTTGCGAGAGCCACGGCCTCGGGGCGCGGCTTTGCCTGTGTGCTCCTCGATCTCACGGTTCCCGGCCGCATGGGTGGCAAGGAAGCAGCCGCAGAGCTACGGAGAATCAATCCTTCGGCGAAGTTAATTGTCTCCAGCGGTTATTCCGACGCACCAATCTTGTCCGAATTTCGGAAATACGGGTTTGACGATGTGATCCGCAAACCGTATACGCTGGCCGAGCTAAGCGACGTCTTAACTCGGGTTATCGGAGCCAATCTGAGGGAGGTCACAGCCACGCCACGTTCTTCGGGAGGGGGAGGTGTATCGGTGGAACGTTACCGCCTGACCGCCCCGCTGCCCGCCGTGTGGGATAAGGCGGGAGGAGAGAGAGTCTCGGTAATGCTTCCGGCAGGTGCCGTGTTGAAAAATTCTTCCCAACGCTCAACAACGCTCCTCGGGATGATCGGGGTGTATTGGAACGGGCGGCACTATTCGGTGTATCCGAAGGACCTGCTTCAGAAAGCCGAACGCGTGTCCACCGCTTGATCCTGGTTGGTTGTTCGAGGCTTCAAAGGAATCAGGGAGTGCCGAATGGCCAGTCTTCTAGCGACCAAGCCGATTAAGACCATCCTTAACGAAGCGCACGAGACCGGTGAACACAGTCTGAAGCGTGCCCTGGGTCCCAGCAACCTGATTGCCCTTGGGATTGGCGCTATCATTGGCACGGGAATTTTTGTCATCACCGGAACAGCCACGGCGCAGCACGCCGGTCCTGCGGTTATTCTTTCCTTCATCTTCGCTGCGATCGGTTGTGTCTTTGCCGGTCTTTGCTACGCTGAATTCTCCTCGATGATTCCTGTCGCCGGTTCGGCCTACACCTACGGCTACGCCACGCTGGGTGAGATATTCGCCTGGATCATCGGCTGGGACTTAGTGCTGGAGTACGCTTTCGGCGCGGCCACCGTTGCTTCCGGTTGGAGCGGATACTTCATCAGCTTGCTCGGCGACTTCGGCATCAAACTGCCGGCCTCGATAGCCGGCACGCACTGGGACGTATTCGTCTATTACAACGACCATTGGGAGAACGCGACCAAGATCGTTCCAAGGCTCAAGCTTATGGGAATCGATCCTGCAACTATGCCCCACGCCCACGGTGTATTTAACCTGCTCGGTTTTCTCGCGATTGTGTTTTGCACTCTGGTGCTGGTGATGGGAATCAAGGAGTCGGCGAATTTCAATACCGCGATTGTGGTGATCAAGGTCGGTGTCTTGCTGATTTTTCTAGCGATCGGAGGAAATTATCTATTTGGACATCAGGAATTGATGGCGGCCAACTGGCATCCGTTTGTCCCGGAGAACAATGGATTCGGGCAATTCGGAATCTCAGGGATCCTGCGTGCGGCAGGCATTATTTTCTTTGCTTATATCGGCTTTGATGCTGTTTCCACTGCGGCCCAGGAAGCCAAGAACCCTGCGAAAGACATGCCCATCGGGATTCTGGGCTCTCTAATGATCTGCACGGTGCTGTACATCCTGGTGGCAGGAGTGCTTACCGCTCTGGTGAATTACAAAAACTTGAATGTACCGGACCCGCTGGCCATCGGCATTGACTCCACCGGAGTGGGTTGGGGCAGTTTGCTAGTGAAGCTGGGCGCGCTCATGGGCCTGACCAGCACAATTGTGGTCATGCTGCTGGGGCAGTCGCGGGTATTTTTCTCTATGTCGCGGGACCGCTTGTTACCTGCCCTGTTTAGTGCTGTCCATCCGCGTTTTCGAACGCCTTGGATTTCCACGCTGACCGTAGGCATGTTCGTCGCGGTGCTGGCTGCGTCCCTGCCCATTGATGTGCTCACGGAAATGGTGAGCATAGGCACGTTGCTAGCTTTCGTCATCGTTTGCGCAGGGGTATGGATCATCCGTCGCCGCAGCCCCGAGCTAGCGCGGCCGTTCCGAACGCCGCTGGTGCCTCTGGTCCCAATCCTGGGAATCGTGATTTCGTTGGCCATGATGTTAAGCCTGACTCCGGTAACCTGGATTCGGTTGGCAGTCTGGCTGATCATAGGGATGGCGATTTATTTCAGCTACAGCCGCCGTCACAGCCGTGTGCAGCGCGGCGGAGCAGCCTAATCGGCTACGGATCTCGCGTCGACCGACTTCAAGTCCGAATTCGAATACCGCCGTGCTGACGCCTGGCGATGACCTACAGACTTTCGCAAAACGCATGCAGGCGTTCATTGAAGCCCGCTGCGTCGTCCCAGAACGCTGCGTGCCCCGTCTTCGCCAGATGAACTTGCGCGTGCGCCATCGCCGCCTTGTGCTGATCGACGGCGGCCGGTTTGACAATCGCATCTGCGATGCCATGTGTAATCAGCACAGGCTTGCGGATCTTCGGCAGGAGGTCGTCGTGGCCGTCAGGCCGCCGGATGTGTGGACAAAAATAACCTTGCCGTCACTCGTCCTGGATGCCTTTCCATGTGAAAGGGATCGCCTTCATAGCACCACAATTCGGAGACGGCGCCGACATCGGACTGGCGTACGCGGGTAGCCGGCAGTTTCAATATACAAGATGCCGCGCAGGCCGCCCTCGGCGGCCCGCGCGGTGCTCGCAAAGGGACTCAGAAATCGAAGCGGCCTGTGAGTTGGACTCTCCGGCCCGTATTGGCTCCAGTGACCAGGCCGAATGCCGAGCTGGTGATGTCGGTATTCGGGGCGTAAAAATTGGGGTAGTTGAACGCATTGAACAGCTCGCAACGAATTTGGGCTTTTGCCCGTTCGCCAAAGAGGTAGAAATTCTTGGAAGCCGCCAGGTTCCAGGTCACAGTTCCCGGACCGGTCAGGGTCATGCGGGCGGAATTTCCGTAGTAGCCTCGACCGGAAGCCGGTACTGCAAACGCCGACGGGTCGAAGATTGCCTGGTGGGTCTCGATTCGATCGCGCATGGATCCGGAGAGGTTCCCGTCTCCCACGCGGTCCGGTCTCCCCCCGAACTGGTTGGTGTTTGCCGGATCGACTCCGGAGAACCAGGCCGAAAGGCGCTGGCCGGTCAGCATAGTCGTAATGCCGGCCACCTGCCACCCCGAAACAACCTTATTAAGGAACGGGGAGGCGTTGGTTAGGAAAGCCTGTCCTTTTCCCACCGGCAGTTCATAGATATAGCTGAAAGTCAGGACCTGCCTGCGGATGTTCGGATCATCGGAGCGCTCAAGGCTCCGGTTCCATTGGTTCTGGTGGTATCCCGTGGCATAGTCGCGCAGATTGGCATCAGTGATCGCTTTAGCCCAGGTGTAGTTTGCGTTAAAGGTCAGTCCGCGACCGATTCTGCGGTCTGCCTTGATCGCCAATCCGTGATAGATCGAAGAGGCACCGGTCTGCGTATAACCCACGGAGCCGAAGAGCTGGTAGTGTAGGTTCTTCTGGTCGAAGGGAGTGGTGCTCGGCGTCAGGAGATTCAAATCCTGGTTGAAGGGGATGTTCTTGATCTTCGTGCCGACATATGCGACGTCGATTGCGGTTTTCCAGATCTGCCTGCCGACGGAAACATTCCATTGCTGGCTCCGCTCGTGAGGAAACCGGGGATCGAGCGCCGATACACTCTGCAGACCGGAATAGTTCGACGTGGTCGTGAAGGGAGCCGGGAACTGGATGGTCGGCTGGTTGTTCACGATGTAAAAGCTCTGGGTTGACTGCCACGGGCCGCCCGTTGCGTTCAGCGCCAGCAGGCCGGGCCACATCGAGGTAAACATGCCATAGCCCAGCCGGACAACGGTCTGGTCATTGCCAAATGGCCGAAGCGCCAGCCCGACTCTTGGGCTCCAGTTATTCTTGTCCGCATACATCAGACTTTTGGTGGGAAAACCGGCCTGATTCGCCGAAACGATGGGCAGAGTCGCGGCCACGGCCGGGATCAAATCGGTGGGGATGCTGTTTCCGGCCGTAACAAGCTGACCAGTGGCCGGATCAAAACTGAACATCCGGTTGAATTTATCCACCCATGTGGATTGGTATTCGTATCGAAGTCCGTAAGTCAGCGTGATCTTCTGGCTGAGCTTGAACTCATCTTGGACGTAATAGCCTTGTTGGGTGCTGCGAGGATACGCATTCGGCCGGGCGACTGCCAGAGTCGCGGAGGAGGGGTAACCGAGCAGGAAGTTCGCGTACGCAAAGCCGCTTAACTGATCGTTGAAATTGAACCCACCCCTGATGTTTTGCGGCTTTTGCTGGTCGTTGATCTGGTAGCGCCGGATATCCACCCCGGCTTTCAGGTTGTGCCGGCCGCGGAACCAGGTGAGGTTATCGGTGAGCTGGTACGTATTCTGTGCCTGGGAGTTGCCATTTGCCCAAGTGCCGGTTCCCTGGAATCCGTTCGAACCGCCGAGCTCGAAATCGGGCATTCCCCAAAGTGCGGGGTCGTTGCTGGGATTGGCAATGCCCTCGAGACCAATCTTGCCAACCACGTTGGGGCCATAATTGGGATCGAACCAGTAACCATGGTCGCGGCTGAACCCCAGCTTGGCCTCATTGACGATGGTTGGGCTGAAGGTGTGGGTATCCGAGACTACGACCGAATCGCCTGGGTGATTTCCCTTCCATCCGCCGTAACCGCTTAACAAGGGACCGGGCCAGGTGTCTTTGTTGTTGATGGTCAGGCCGACGCGGACAAACAAGTCGTTTCGATTGCTGATTTTCTGGTCGATGCGGGCTGAGTAGACATCAGAGTCCCATCTGCCGCCAGGATCTGCGTAATAGTTATTCACCAGCCCCAGGGCGCCCTGCCCGGGCAGGTTTGGATTTGGGTAAACCAAGTCCTGCGCGGCGGCTGATACCGAACTGATTCGCGACGCCGGGATCTTATTGTCGGGGAACGGGATGCCCGTCAACGGATCGACGATGGTGATCGCGGGCAACAAAGAGGAGAAATCACCCTGCCGGAAGGCAGCCTGGGGAACGCTGATCTGCGCGCGCGAGCCGGTCCGGTAGGCCGCACCACTGTAACTGAAGAAGAAGAAGGTCTTGTTCTTCCCATTGTAGAGGTGTGGGACCCAATACGGGTCCTCCGATGTTCGCCATGTCCTGGTTGAAGTTCTCGAACCCGGGGCTGGTCGGATCCTGCCATGCTCGTGCCGAGGTGAACGAGTTGTAGTTGCCCCAATAGAGACTGCCGTGCAGCGTGTTTTCGCCGGACTTGCTAATGGCTGCAAACTGCGCCACCTGGGCATATTCCGCTGAGTTATTGGCGGTCATCACCTTCAGTTCCTTGAAATTCTCGATGTCGCCGGAGAAGCCGTTCGGAGTTTGGCGGCTGCTGATAATATCGTTGACCGATACACCGTCGCTGGTGAAGTTGTTGCCAATATCGCGTGCGCCGTTCACCTCGAAACCACTGGTGGATTGAACGCCGGCGACCACGGAGGTGACGTTCGACCACCCACGGCCGTAAATGCTCAACGGGAGTTCCGCGTAGTCCCTTGCGGTCTTTACGTTGGAGAGGGTCACTGTTTCGGTCTCGATGTGCGCGACACTACCGCCTTCGACGGTGACGGTAGTAGCCACGTCGCCCACTTCCAGGCTGGTGTCCACCCGTTTGATCTCGCTCAGGTTCACGGTAATGCCCTTCGTGATGTGAGCCTTGAAGCCGGAAAACTCGACTGCCACGCGGTAGGTCCCGGCGAGAATACCGGAGAAACGGTAGTCGCCTGCTTCATCGGTGGTTTGCCTTCGCTCATCGTTGGTGCCTTCGTTGAGGAGCGTGACGGTTGCTCCGGGCACCGCCGCCCCCGCAGAATCACGGACGTTACCCAGGATGCTGCTTTGAATCGATTGCGCTTGGAGTAGAGGGGGGGAGATGGCCGACAACAGCATTCCCACCGTCCACAGAACTAGGGCAGACACAAAACGTCTCATTTTTGAACTCCTTCCACGCCCGCCGACGTGGAGACCATCCCCAAACCCCATGGCTCGTCGAAGCGAACGCTTAGCGGGATAGTTTATTCACTAACTGCAATATATATATGGGAACGTCCCGGCGATGTCAAAGGAAAAACGCGGCGTTCGTGCCAGGACGGTCATGGATCGCACCAACCAACGCGCCTATATAACTGAATGAAACGTATAAAAGGTGACACTCCCATAGCGGAGCAGGCTGCGAGAGACGCGACCCAGGGGCCGCCGGAACCGTCTTTCGTCCATTTGACAGATTATTCTTATACTGAAATAATACTTCTCGGACGGCCATCCTGCCTTCTCTGGTTCGCTAAACAGTACAATGCCCGCAGTTACCTTCACCACCGGCGGCGCACTCCGCAAATCGGCTCTTCGCCAAGCCAATGAACGACTGATTCTCAGCGTGATTCGACAAAATCCGTCGGTTTCGCGCGCCGACATCGTCCGGATCACTGGTCTTTCCCCAAGTTCGGTCACTTTCATCGTCAAGCGCCTGAAACGGGAAAAGATTGTTTGGGAGGAGCAGTTAAACAATCTCTCACGAATCGGCCGCCACCCCACGGCCCTCCGACTGCGCGGTAGCGCCCGAGTGGCCATCGGTGTTGAGATCACACCTTCCGGAGCCCAGATTGCAATGGCCGATTTGAACGACACGGATCTCGGCCAAAAAACCGTTCCCTGGAGCCCGAACTCCGATGTGTTCTTGGAGAAGGTACATTCTGTTTTGCGCACGCTCCTGGAGCCGCTTGCTCCAGGGCAGGCGCTCGGGGTAGGCGTAGCACTGCCCGGAACTATTGATCGGAGCCTCGGAAAGGTAATCGCGGCGGAAAATCTTGGGTGGTTCGGCGTCGACGCAGGGGACCGCCTTCGCCGGAACCTGAAGGTCCCGTTCTATTTCGAGAATGCGGCGAAGTTGTCGGCGCTCGCCGAGATGTGGTTTTCCGATCGGGATGCAAATCCTTTGCGCAACTTCGTTTCGGTGATCGCCCGTCGAGGCGTGGGCACGGGCGTCATAGTCAACGGCCAAATACTACAAGGTGCTACGTCGGCCGCCGCGGAGTTTGGACATCTCTCGCTGTATCCGGACGGGCGGAAGTGCCCGTGCGGCAACATCGGGTGCTGGGAGCAGTACGCCTCCGATCTGGCTCTGTCGCGGGCTTACACCGATCAGGCCGGACAACCAGGAGCGAATGGCGAGTCGGCCGAAAGCATCATCGCAAAGGCGCGGGCCGGAGACCCTGCGGCTCAGCGGGCCTTGAGCACGACCGCGCAGCACGTCGGTATGGGCTTTGTTAACCTGGTTCTGGCGCTCAACCCGCAAGCTATTATCGTCGGCGACTATCTGGCGCAGGCCTGGGATCTGATTGAAGATGAGGTCTGGGCGGTATTGCGGCGCCGGACGCCGGCCTATTTCCTGGCCGGCCTGCGCGTGTTCCCATCGCAGCACGGAACGGAGTCCTCGCTCCGAGGAGCAGTGGCGCTGGTGCTGAGCCGGTTTTTTAACAGCTTTGGTGATGGGAATCCGACCAGACCTTCAAATGCCGTAGTGATGCAAGAGTTTGCCTGAACGCCTAAACCGGAGCGGAGATTGACCACGGAATCGCGCCTTCTATCGTGTGTGCTGCTGTTTGGCGGCTTGGCCCTTGCGCAACAGCGGCACACCCCCGAAGAGCGGTACCACATGTTTCAGACGTTCCTGACCCGGCGCGGGGCCGAAATCACGCGGAATGCCCTGGCAGACATAAACAATCCGGAGGACTGGAAACGTAAGCGGCCGGAGGTGCTGAAGCACATCCGGTACTCCCTGGGCCTCGATCCGATGCCGGCCAAGACCCCTCTGCGGCCGCGAATCACCGGGGCGTTGGAACGCCAGGGCTACCGCGTCGAGAAGATCGTATTCGAAAGCATGCCGGGCTTGTTTGTCACCGGCAATCTCTACCTTCCAAAAGGATTGACAGGGCCGGCGCCGGCGGTAGTGTACGTCTGCGGCCATTCACCGGGCCCGTGGGGCGCCAAGGTGCACTACCAGCACCACGGCATTTGGTTCGCGAAACACGGCTATGCCGCTTTCCTGCTGGACACCGTTGAATTCGGCGAGCTACCCGGTATCCATCACGGCACGCACGACCTCGGCATGTGGTACTGGCTGTCGCTCGGGTACACGCCCGCGGGGCCGGAAGTGTGGAACGCGGTCCGCGCTCTGGATTACCTGGAGACTCGTTCTGAGATCGACGCAAAACGAGCGGCCATCACCGGAATCTCCGGAGGCGGCGCCATTACCTGGTACACCGCAGCGGTGGATGAGCGCTTCCAGGCGGCCGCCTCCGTTTGCGCCACCTGGACGGTAGGCCAGCACATCGCACTTGACGCCGTGCAGGAGAACTGCGATTGCATCTACTTCCCCAACGTCTTTCAGTACGATCTTCCGGTGGTGGGCGTATTGATCGCGCCCCGTCCCTTCAAAATTCTGGGCGCGCTTCGGGATGGGTCATTTCCACCTGCGGGCTATCACGAGGCGTTCCAGCACACGCGGCGTTTCTATGAGATCCAGGGCATTGCAGACAAGGTCTCCCTATTCGAGTACGACACGGTCCACGAAGATGTCATGCCGTTCCGCAAGGAAGCGGACGAGTGGATCAACCGCTGGATAAAGCAGGACTCCACCCCGTTCGAAGAAGGCGAGATCGAGCGCGAGTCTCCGGAGGACCTCGCGGTGCTGGACAGCCCGCCCGCGAACCCGCTCAACGGCCAGATCCACAAGAAGTTCATCAAAACAGCGGAAATGCGCCCTTGGAAGACGCTGGAAGCATGGAACCGTCGACGCGCGGAATTGATTGCTGAAATCAAGGACAAGGTGTTGCGCGGCTTTCCACCGACGAAGGCGCCCTTCGACATTTGGAAGTCCCCGGAGGGAGGATGGACCGCAAGGTACGCTGCCTCCTTCCACGTGGAGTTCACCACCGAGGAAGGGATTCGCGTGAATGGTGAGCTCTTCGTGCCAAAGCGCGGCCATACTTCCTATCCCGCGCTGATCTATATAAAAGGTGCGGACGATGTCATCTATCCGGTGGATTACGATCCCTTGCTGCCGGTGTTCACGAGTCACGTGGTACTCGTGCTCCAACCTCGATTGGTGGACTATCCCGGCATCACCAATTACAAGATGTCGAATATCAAGATGAGCGCGGCGCTCATCGGCACGACCGTCGAGTCCATGCAACTGTGGGACCTTCTGCGCTCCGTCGACTACCTGATCGAAGGAGAGGGCCTGAAGCTGAGCGAGATTTCGGTGTACGGCCGTAAACAGATGGGAGCGCTGGCTCTCTACGCCGCGGCACTCGACCCGCGAATCACACGCGTGATCCTCGACGACCCACCGTCATCGCACTGGCAAGGGCCGGCGCTGCTGAATATTCTGCGCATCACGGACCTTCCCGAAGTGGCGGGAATGTTGGCGCCGCGTGAGATCGTTGCGCTGACTTCCGTGCCGGAAGTATACACGTATACCTCATCCATCTACCGGCTGCACGGCAAGAAGGGCAGCATCCGCCAGGCAGGCGATCTAGGGGAAGCCGTAAAGGTATGGATGCACGGGAGAGCGCAATAAACCTCTATGAATCGCAGGAGTCTTCCGGCCACTCGCATTCTGTTCCGGACTTTCCCCTTCTTCTTTGCGGCGGTATCGCTGGCCGGCCAGCCCGGCGGCGCGGGCCGCGTCCATGTAATCGACGATTTTGAGAGCGGTGCTTCGGCGGCGAAATGGAGCGGCGTCGTCGAGCTGTCGCCGCGACACTCATCGCACGGAGAAAGCGCGGCCCAGGTGCAGTTCAATGGCCGGAGAACCGAAATCAGCACGACGGCGGTGCCCCGGGATTGGCGAGGTTATGACCGGCTGCTCTTCGATATCTATTGCGATCGGCAGGCCATTTCTACCCTGACGCTGCAGATCTACGACGATCCCGAGATGAAACCCGGGCCGAAGGCCGCGCGCGGCTATTACGAGGCGCGCAACAAGATTTTCATTCAGAACGGCTGGAACCACGCCGCGATCCGGCTGGGAGCTCTACGGACGGCATCGTATGATCGCGCCCTCAATATGGGCCGGATCCAGGGGATCACGTTGCTCGCGGAGCGCGGCGCGTTCCCGCTTACGCTCTATCTCGACAATTTCCGGCTGGTTTCAGGCGAGGAGCCCCGGAAAACCGCTTCCCGCGTGCGGCCGCAGGATACGGTCACGGTCATCGACGACCGATTCTTTGTAGTTCGGCAGGTAGCCCACCCGGAAGATGTCCCGGAGGCTGCGCCGACGTGACCGTGCTGCGCAGAGACGCGGAGAACGAAGCGGAATTGCTCGCGAAGACCATCCAGGCGGCCCAGACGCAGGGCATCGAAACGATCTACGCCGAGCGGCACATGGTCACGGCGGACCTGGGCCTGCGCATCCGCCCGCTGCTGGCCTGGTTCAATAACGACGATGCTAAACGCGCGATGTTCTCCTATGTTGCGGGCGTTTGCCGCGAATCACGCCGCGAACTGGAAGACAAGATCAAAGGCATCGTTCGTTTACCGGCGATGGACGACACACAAGTGGGCGAGCCTCTGATCCGGCCCTTCGGCCCCCTGAAAGGCCGCTCGATTCGAGACTGGTTCTTTGTCGACGAGCGCGGGGAGCCGATGATGATTCTCTCGCTGCACTCGCCGAGCCGCGTGCTGCAGCGGTTTTTCGCCACGCCCATGCAGCATATCGAGAGTTACTCGGTGGGTGGCGGTTCGCGCTGGACCATCGAGGACTCACCGGTCTACGCTGCGTTCCAGCAGGACCCCGACACGCACCGGGTGGGCTGGGACGGATGGTGCGGACACCTGGTGCGCGATCTGGATTCGATGGGCGTCAGCAAGATGGAGAACACCGTCATCTGCCTGGAAAGCCCGCGTATTCGCAAGGCGATCGAAGAATACATCCGCCTGAATATTCCAAAATTCAACGCCAACCCCGAGCTGCTCTACAACATCATGGCGTATGAGCTGATGTACATCTGCTACTGCGACCGGAGCCAGCGGATGTTCCGGGACTGGCTCGCGAACAAGCACGGAACCATCGAGCGGGCGAACGAAAAGTGGGGGACATCTTACAAGCAATTCGGCGACGTAGTGGCGCCGCCGGTCAAGAATGCGCGACCCCTGCCAGCCACGAATCGCGCCCTATGGTACGACTGGGCGCGGTTCAATCAGGACCGGTTCACCGATCATCTGCTTTGGGCGCGGAGCGTGATCCGGAAGATTGATCCGGTTACACCGCTCGCGGCCGGCGGCAGTTCCAGCATGCTCTCCGGCCACACCGGGACCTCGGGCATCGATGAAGAGCGCATCGTGAACGAGGTGGATGATGTGGTCATCCATGAAGGCGGCGGATCGACCATGGGGATGGACCTGCAACTGGCGCTGTCCGAAAAGAAGAAGCCGCTGGCGGATCCCGAGATGAGTCTGGGCTCGGTCAAGTACCTGCTGCCGCACATGCTGCACGGCAAATCGGTCGCGCAGCTCTGGCACTGGCCGGCGCAACCGGCGAACGAATTCCACAGCAACACGGAATCCTCACTGGCGCACGGGTGGATGTACCCGCTCCCGGACATTGACGAGCTGCTAAGAACTGCGCTGGACGTACGCAGGCTGAACAAAGAGATCGCTGCGTTTGTGGACGCGCCCGCCGAAGTCGCCATATTTTATTCGCAGACGGCGACGCTGCAACTGCCGCCCGAGATGCTCACGTGGGAGACCACGCCGTATCTTGCCGAACTGCGAAAGACCTACGACGCAAGCCAGTTCCTCGACGCCAAGGTGACGTTCATCACCGAGCGCAAGATCCGGCAAGGATGGCTGGAACGGTACAAGCTTCTGCTGGTTCCGGGAGTGCGAAACGTGCCGGCGGACGTGGTTGCGAAGATATGGGACTATGCGTCGCGCGGCGGGCACGTTCTCATCACGCCGGAATCGCTGCTGGGAGACGAGTACAATCGTCCCGCGCCATATCTGAGCCAGTTGGGCATCGAGATCCAACAGACACAGATGCCCAAACTCACTGGCGGCGAGGATCTCATCCAGGGCTACGATCAGAGCTTTTCACGCCGGGTGGTGTTTGCGGATGATTCTCCAGTGGTCCTGGCGCCGTCGGCCGGTAACGGATTGAGTGCGACTGGGGCGCTGAGGACGCGCGGCATCCGCCAGGAGATTCAAACGGACACCAAGGCGGAAAAACTCTTCGCGTATCCCGACGCCCGGGCCGCCGTCATTCGCATCGACCGTGGGAAAGGGGCCGTGTACTATTCGGCGGCATCTCTCGAAAACAACGCATATTCGAAACTTCTGGACGCACTGTTCGACGAAGCCGGGGTCGCGAGGCCGGTGCGCGTGGAGGCACTCGATTCCGGAGCGCCCGGAAACATTGAGTCCCGCTTCGTTGAGGCAGGAAACCGGGAGCTGCTCTACGTTGTGAATTTTGGCGCCGTTGCCGCGAGGCTGCGAGTGAAGACGGCGCAAGGCTTCTTCAGCGGGCTGCGAGAACTCAGAGGCGAAACGTCCAGTGCGGGCGGCGCGATCTCCGTTGCGGCGGGTGAGACTAAGATCTACGAGATGTTTTGAACGAGGACTGATGGTCCGTCCATGGAACTTCGGTGCCCTCTCCCAACGCATCAGTGACGATATACTGATTGCGGTCATGCATAGGTTCGGACTTTTCCTTATCTGTATCTTTGCTGTGGCGCTCCAGCCTGGCGCCAGCATCGAGCAGATCGCCGGCGCTCCACTGAAGGGCCAGCTCGTGGAACCCTTCAGCGCTGGCTTCGATCCATCGGGCAACCTCTACATCTGCGAGTATCAGGGTCAGCGGATCACCCGCGAGGGTCGCGATGGCGTCGAACAGCGCTTCGCTGGCACCGGGGTCAAGGGCTTCAGTGGCGACGGTGGCCCCGCCGGCTCCGCGCAGCTGAATGACCCCCATAGCATCTTCACTGCCAGAACTGGGATGTACATCGCGGACACCATGAACCACCGCGTCCGCAAAGTGGGCTGGGCCACCGGCGTTATCACCACAATCGCGGGTAACGGCACGGAGGGCTTTAGCGGCGATGGCGGCCCGGCGCTACAGGCGCAATTTCACGGCGTCTACTCTATCGCCGTCAACTCCGACGAAACCGCCGTCTATGTAGCCGACCTCGAAAACCGCCGCATCCGCCGCATCAACCTCAAGACCAGTATCATTACCACCGTCGCCGGCAACGGAACCAGAGGCATTCCGGAAGATGGAGCCGTGGCCACGCAAAGCCCGCTTATCGATCCTCGCGCCGTCGCCGTCGACGACCGGGAAAACGTGTACATCCTGGAACGAGGCGGCAACGCGCTGCGCGTAGTGGGCCGCGACGGCAAGATCAAAACGCTGATCGGTCCCAACGCCCTCGCGGTGCCGTTAAACGGTCCGAAGGATCTCTGCGTAGACCGTGATGGCACCATCGTAATCGCCGACGCCGAAAACAACCTTGTTCGCCGCTTTGACCCCAAAGCCTCCACCCTCTCTACCATCGTGGGCACCGGCCACAAGGGTGACAGACTCGTTCCAACCGATCCCCTCGCCACCGAAGTCTTCCGTCCCCACGGCGTCCGCATGGGTCCCGGCGGTGATCTCATCATCACCGATAGTTATAATCACCGGGTACTCCGACTGCGCCGGCAGACATAGCCGGTCGCGAGGTTGCGCGTGTGGTGTTAGCGTAGACTCTCGGGCTCCGGGACGTTCAACGAAAATTCTCTATCAACCCCAAATCTGAACTAGTTTGATCCACTTGCGACCAAAGAGCCCAGCGCCCATCGCGGCTAACAGAAAAGCTGGGCCCAGGGGTTATCGTCTGGTATATAGCGCCTACGGACGTCAAATTGCATGTGGCAGGATTGTAAAGTTCAATGCTGCCCTGAAACCGCGGAGTATCTTCATCGCGGAAATCCATTTTCAAGCGCTTGCCGCGCGATTTTATGAAGTAGATTCCGTTATCCTGGACGGTCCAATGTCCCTGCACTACGGGTTCTACTATCTTTATCTCCTCTCCACCGTCGACCGGAACACTCCAGACGCTGTTTTCGGCGTAACCTTTTACGTAATACAAACGCTTGCCATCTGGTGATTCGAAAGGTTCGAAACCTCCGCCCCGTGTCACCTGTATTGGCGTGCCACCGCCCGCGGGCATTTTCCAGATTTGCTGGGTTCCAGAACGATCTGATCGGAAATAGATCCAGCGGCTATCATGCGACCAGCTCGGACGTGCCTCAATGGAACGCTCATTAGTTAATCGCAAAAGTCCGCCTCCATTCACGCCTATTGTATAGATGTCGCGGTTACCGTCCGCTAAATAATCGAAGGCTATATGTTGGCCATTCGGAGACCAGCGCGGTGAGCCGCAGTAGCCTGGCAGATAGGTCAGTTGGATTTGGCTTGATCCATCGCTATCAGCAAGCCAAATCGCATAAGTACCGGAGCGGTCGGAGACAAAGGCAATTCTCCGGCCATCGGGAGACAATTGCGGAGCTTCATCGCGGCGAGTGGAAAAAATCAACCGGGCGGGGGGAGACAATTTACGGTGCTTCACAGGAGGTAACTCCAAGAGCTCCGCCCGCCAGATATTGATGTCTTGAACGGTCCGCTGATATGCAAGTCGTGCGGAGTGGCCCGGGCCCGCTCCGCAAATCGCCGGATAGCGTGCTTCCCCTTCTACCCCTTGAATTGGCTCTGGCTCGGTGCCTTCCGAAGCCCTCATCGGGATACGCCAGAGACTTTCGTGACCGAGCCGATTGGCCGAGTACACTATTTCGCGACCATTTGGCGTCCATGCTAATCCGAAGATCGGTTGCGGATTTACGGTCAGGCGCCGAGGCTCTTTGCCCTCCAGAGGTGTGACATAGAGGTCTGATCCCATCTCGGATCGCCGCACAAACGCCAGCATCTTGCCATCTGGCGAGAATGCTGATGCATAATCGCCAAAGCCAAGTCTTCTGTATCCCTCAGGAGGATTCGTGACCCTGCGCCTTTCACCCGTTGCGATTGAGACCAGAAAGATGCTATACGGCTCCTGGTCGGAATTACTATCCGCTATTGCAATGGTCTTGCTGTCTGGGGCCCACGACACGAAAAAACCTTTGGCGTTGGTCAGCTTGCGCTCTGGACCACCCAACGGAGAAATTAGAAAAACCTCGCTGGTGTCTCGAACGAATGCGATCAGGCGACCGTCCGGAGACCATGCGGGCGCTCCATCGACCGCGGGATTGGTCGTCAAGCGTAGCGGCGTTCCGCCGTCCACCAACTTGACGTATATGTCGTAATTGTCCTGCTTCTCGCCGTTCCAGCTAAAGGCGACTTGATTACCATCTGGCGAGAAACTCGGGCGTGCTTCACTGCCCGAGTACGACGTAAGCGGTTTGAACTCTGGCTTTAGCACCTTGGCTGAGTGCGGAGCCATCCAAATTACGACTGCCGCCAGGACTACAGCCAACGAGCCCAGCACCCATGCCGTTATGTGGTGGTCCCGGCGTGGTGCGGCGGGTTGACGCTTGATCTGCGGTTCCTATTCCGCAACCCAATGCAGTTCCTGCGTCACGTCCAATGCCGTCTGCCACCTTAGATCGGGATCCTTCGCCAAACATCTGCGGATAACGTGGTCGAGAGTGTCCGAGGCCAGTGGCTGGACCTGCATGACCGGCACCGGTTCGCTCTGGATAATCGCCCCGATCAAGCTGGCTTGACTTTCACCCGGGAAGGCTTTCGTCCCCGTAAGCATCTCGTACAACACCGCGCCGAACGCAAAAATGTCCGTACGGGCGTCGGTTTCGGCGCCCTTCATCTGTTCCGGTGCCATATACCGTGGCGTTCCAACGACCGCTCCCGTTTCGGTGAGAGCCGTTGATTCAATCGCTTCCGCGGTTGGAGTCATACGAGTCCCGCGCATCTTTGCCACCCCGAAGTCCAGCACTTTCGTGCCAGTCGCCGTCAGCATGATGTTGGCAGGCTTCAGATCACGGTGGATAATGCCGTGACGATGTGCCTGATCAAGCGCTCCGGCAATCTCGATCGCACAACGTAGGGCCTGATCCAGTGGTAGCGCGCCTTTCTTGAGTCGATGCTCCAGCGTCTCGCCCTCCACAAACTCCATCACGAGGAATGGCGATTCATCGTAGGTACACGTGTCGTATATCGTGCAGATGTGTGGATGATTCAGCGCGGCGATCGCGCGCGCTTCCCGCTCGAAGCGTTCCAGCGCCTCATGGTCGAAGCGTTCCAGCGCCTCATGGTCGAAGGCAAATTCCTCGGGCAGAAACTTCAGCGCAACGCGACGGTCGAGGCGCGTGTCGTGCGCTTCGTAAACCTCACCCATGCCGCCGCGCCCGACGAGTCGCACGATCTTGAAGCGATCGGCGAGTAACTCTCCTGGCGACAGGACTCGGTGATTGATGGCAGGCTTCTCGAGGAAATCGCCCGCTGCATCGTGCTGGCGCAGCAGCCGCTCAACTTCAGCTTGTACTTCCGCATCACCACACTGCTCGGCAAGCAGACCTGCGCGGTCGCCCGGCGCGAGCTCCACAGCCGATTCAAACAATTTCTTGACTTGTCGCCATCGCTCTGGTGCCATCAACTGCTCCGCCCAGCCACGGTTCAAGTCCGGCAGTCACATCTTCTTCAAGCCCGACAATCGCATCTCTGCCGCACGGCTCCGTTGAGTATCAAGCTGGGCCCGGCGGTTCAGAGCTTCGCCCATCGCTTGCACGTGCGCGAAGACTGCCGGCCTGGCCCGCTAACCAATACCATGGCGGGCTCCAACAGTCTGAACGAAGCTCCCATCCCCCAACGTTGGGGGTCCCCTGTTGTCAGTTGCCACCAAGTAGGGTTCTCGCCACAGGCAGCGGGAGTCCAGCGCACGGAGGGCATCAGAATCCGGAGGGCCTACAAATGTAGATGCCCCCTCGGGGCGGAATTATTACAGATAGTTTAGATTTGTATCACTCTTTCGAGGAGAAGACAAGGGAAATTGGGCTCCCCTGCTGTTCGGATATCATTCGGCATGGGTACCTGACGTGAACTAAATCGATCAGCTACACCGGCAAATAAGTTGGTTAAGCGCTCTTGTCGTGTGCTGGCACCGTCACCACGTTTGCTGTGAGAATATCTACTTTGGATTCAGCTCCGCATAGAGCCAAGCGCGAGCCAGTTTCCAGTCTCGTTTCACCGTTCTGGCCGACACTCCCAAAATCCTTGCGATCTCTTCCTCAGAGCAGCCGCCAAAGAATCGCAACTCCACCACTTGGCCTAGCCGGGGCTCTGTTTCGGCAAGTCGACTGAGCGCTTCGTCGATAGCCAATAATTCGCTGGGCTTTTCCTTCGAATATGCTAGCGATTCGTCGAGGGCGACCTTCTGTCCCTTAGCACGCCTCGAGGCGTTGACTTCCCGGGCATGATCGACCAGGACCCGCCGCATTAGACGTGCGGCGAGGCGGTAGAAGTGAGACCGATTTTGCCAGCTGACCCTTCTCTGATCCATCAGCTTCAGGTATGCCTCGTGAACCAGGGCTGTGGGCTGAAGAGTATGATCCGGGCGTTCGCGACGCATGTAGCTGGCTGCCAAACGGCGCAGTTGTTCGTAAACCAGTGGCACAAGTTTGGACTCTGCCTCACGGTTCCCGGCAGTCAACTGCTTCAGGAGTTTAGTGATTTCTCCCGATTGAGACGTCACAGGACCTCTCACAGCCACACGTCCTTGCAGGCTGCTCAGTACCTGGAAATTCTAAACCAGTTTTGTCACTTTTCGGCGGGTATTTCCGCGCTATCTCGTGTACAACTCCGACGAGGGAAGTGGTGGGGAAGCAAATGGCCCGGAGGCCATTTCCACCAAGACAACAGGCTAGGCGCCAGCTTCTGGCGTCGCCGTAACCGAGTTCGAAAGGACATTCCGATGAGAAACCACATTAAGGCAATCTGCGTTTGTGTCTTGTTGGGAGGGACGCTGCTCTCAGCACAGTCCAGGGTGGTCGCGACCGTGCCCTTTGACTTTGGAGTCAGGAACCACGTATTGCCTGCCGGTGTTTATAGCATATCCGTTGACGCCGGACGGAACGCCGTGCTGATTCGGGGCGAGGAAGCCAACGCGATCTTCGCACTGACTCATGCTGCTCAGTCAGGTACGATTGGGACGGGCGCTAAGCTGGTCTTTAAACGCTATGGCGATCGATATTTCCTTTCCCAAGTTTGGCCCGCAAGAACTTACCAGGGGCGACAGTTGCTGGTTTCGAAAATGGAGCAGGAATTAGCCAGGAAGGTCGGCAAGCCGGAGGTCGTCGCCCTGCTGGTTGGCGGCACGAAGGTACCAAGGGCAGCACGCTAATGCCAAGTGTACATGGCAACCCGAAGCCCGGGGTTTCGGGTTGCCTAGCCACAGCTTGGGGGCCCCGTGACAGCTTTGGAACCGAAGTCCGACGGCGACTCCGATCCAGTTCAGCAACCGGTCCAATTCTGCAATTCGTCGAAGGGATTTGGTGCTGAGATTCGTTCTTCAAGACTGAGATTCGGCCAATCAGATGCCGCGCAACGCTAATTAGAAATGAAGAGGCGCATGTGAAGAGAACAACTAAGAAAACGGTGGCGAAACGAGGCCAAATACAGGATCCCCACAGCAACCTGATGTTCGCTGATGTCATTCTGCGGTCGATCACGGGCAAGTCCGCGATGGCGGTCGATTCCACAATCACGCCCCAAAACGTGGCGGAATACCTCCCGAGCAAAGACACGTTGGACGAGGCGCGCCGACTTCTGACGGCGCTTGGGTTTCAGATCAACATGAAGGCGCGGACGCATATCACTATTGCAGGAACAAAGGATTTGTTTGAGAACACATTTCGGGTGCGCCTTACACAGAAGTTTGCGCCGTACCTGAAACCACCAAAGCGAGGACGCACCGCAAGCGCTGCCCAGTCCTACTTCGTACCGGACGTTCCGGCCAAAATATCTGACGATCTTTCGAGAGTCGTGGAAGCTCTGGAATTTCCTGGTCCCATCACGTATTTAGCTTCAGCCACGCCTCCGCCCCTGAAATACGGATATATGAAGGTGCCGGGAGATGTCGCCCGCTATATGGCCGCACCGGCAGCCCACTTACTAGGCTACACCGGCAGCGGAATCAAATTGGCGATGGTGGATAGTGGGTTCATGACACCACTCCATCCTTACTACGCTGGTAAGGGCTACAATATCCAACTCGTGCCAGACGGGTTGGATCCCACTCCCGATGCTGACGACGTCGGTCATGGTACGGCCATATCCGCCTGCGCCTTGGCAATCGCTCCCGGTGTGACGTACGCCGTTTACAAGATATATTCCCCAGCCCTCGGTTCGCCAAAGATTGCCGACGCTTTTTCCCATGCAGTGGAGGATGGTGCAAACATCATCACGTGCAGCTGGGGTACGTTGTATAGCACCGCGCTTGCGATTGCGATCAATGACGCGGTTGCAGCAGGGATCGTGGTCTGCTTCGCTTGCGGCAACGGAGGGTCGGTCGACTGGCCTGGCAGTGAGCCCTGCGTGATTTCCGTGGGTGGGGCATTCATAGATGATAGATCGTTGCAAGCTTCGGACTTTGCGAGTAGTGGGACTAACACAATGAACCCCGGGCGCCAGGTTCCCGACCTGTGCGGCATCACAGGGATGGCGCCAGAGGGCGTTCTTATCGCGATGCCGACCCAACCCGGTTCTTACTTGGACAACTATTTCGCCGGTAGCGACGGGACAACGCCAATTGACGCGTGGATTGTGGCGAGCGGCACTTCCAGCGCCACACCGATGGTTGCCGCGACCGCCGCTCTCATGATGGAGGTAGATCGGAGCCTCGTTGGAGATCCGGATAACATCAAAAAGGCTCTTATCAAGTCGTGCACAGACGTAAGCACCGGAATTAGCGCCAATGGCGAGCACGCCAGACCTGGCATCGATTTAGCTACTGGTGCAGGTTTGGTTCAAGCTTATCCAGGTGTCAATAACTTAGTGATGTCCTTGAAGGAGAAGGGGACGAACGACGTTGACCAGATCGCTGCCGAGGCTCGTCAACCGGCATGACACGTTTGTGGGCTGGACTAAGAATTTAAAGACAGCCGGGTTCTCTCGATTCTGTCGAAGGAAGGCTTGTAGAGTATTCGTCCAGCGAACAAAGATGGTGCGCACGAGCGCCCAGTGGGACGTGGCGAGAACTAAATAGTTTAGCGTGTTGGGTACCGACGACGCGCCGGAGGCGGGATATCTGGCCACGGTTGCGCGGGAGCAACGATAGAAGCAAGCCGCGAGCGACCGACAGGACTCGGCCAGGTGATGATTGGGCGTCTTTATTGCGTGAGAGCGTCATGGACTTTATGGACGAGCAAAATCCGCGACACGAGCCCAGGAAGCCTGAGGCCCGGCCAACCGCCGGAGCATCGGTGGTCCGCCGGCGTGTTTACGCCCCGGCCGGCGCGATGTTCGTGGTAGGCGGCGCGTGGTGGATCTTCCTAATCTTTCATCCAGCACCGCCCGACCGGCTTCTGGCGAGCGCTTTTTCAGAACAGCGCACGCTTGATCTTCGCTTCCCTGACGCACTCCATGCGCCTGCTAAGGCGGTCAGAGGACGTGCCCAACGGTTTGGCTTCTCCCGCCCGGCGGCCCTGCTCGAGGCGGAAGCGGTGATTTCGCGAGCCCTGCGCTCACACCCGGAGGACGTGGCTTGGCTGCAAGCAAGAGTTAGAGCGGATATCCTGGATTGGAATTATCAAGCCGCCATCAGCACCCTTGAGAGGGCGCTGGACCTTTCGCCCGACTCCGCCTCCCTGCTGGTCGACCTGGCGAGCGCCCATTTCGAGCGCGCCGAAGCCGAGGCCCGGCCGATAGATTACGGACAGGCAATCGAGTTACTCGGCCGCGCGCTGGATAGAAATCCAGACGATTCCGTAGCACTCTTCAACCGTGGTGTAGCTTCGGAGCGTGTCCATCTGCACGGCCAGGCAGTCAGCGACTGGCAGCATTGCCTGCGCGTCGATCCACGGGGCGGTTGGGCCGACGAAGCAAGGCAGCGATTACGCACGCTCGAGAAGCGACTGTATCAGCGCCAGCAGCTCAAGGCGGAACCCAGCAGCAACCCGTCAGCATTCCTCCAGTTGTCTGCTGCATCGAGAAATGGGCATTATCGTCCAGAGCTGTATCTGTTTCTGGCGATCAAGGACTGGCTGCCGGTCGCATTCCCGATGGATGAGAGTGCGGTCAACCGCTCAACGCAACGAGACACGCGCCGGGCGCTCGACGTGCTCGCTGCCGCTCTGTTGGAAAAGCATCATGATCGGTGGATGACAGATCTGCTTGCCAACAGTTCCTCGCCCGTATTCGCGCGAGCTGCCCGCAGGCTAAGTGAGGCAGTAAATGCCGGCGCAGAGGGCGACCCCGCCCGAGCCCTTCAATCCGCTCATGAAGCCGCGACGCTATTCCGATCCGCGCGCTGCCAAGCGGGCGCGCTGCGCGCGGATTTCGAGGCAGTATATGCGCTTCAGCGTTCCGCACAAGGCGCCAGCTGCGCCAAAGCCGGCGCGAAACTCATGACGGCATTACGTCCGCGCTCGTGGATCTGGTGCCAGGCCCAGACCGATCTGGAACTCGCCGGTTGCCTGAGCATGACGGGAGAGCTCGGGCAGGCGCAAATAGCAGCCGACCGAGCTATTGCGGCTACGCAGCGTGTGGGCTATGGTGTTCTCCACCTTCGGGGCCTTGGAATTCGCGCTACGCTCGACACCGAAACCGCAAGTTTTGCAGCCGCTTGGGCGCGTGATCAAGCGGGCCTCGAGGAGTACTGGGCGGACGCTTACCCAAGCATGCGTGCGTACCAGTTTTACGACGACATGAGCATTTTTGCGGAACAGTTCGCCCTGTGGCGGCTCGCCGTGGTAGTGGCTCGGGAAGCAGTGACGGCCATGGCATCCACGGGCAACCGTTCGTCGGAGGCCATCGCACGTTTCCAGTTGGCGCGGATGGCGCTTTTGGCTGGAGGCGAGCAAGAAGCGCGTCGGGAGTTTTCGCACGCGGAGGAGCTCTTTGCCGCGTTGCCACAGAGCGCGGCCGTGCAGACCTATCGGATGCAAGGCGAGATTGGTATGGCCCAGCTTGAGATTATGCGCGACGAAGACGCCCGATCTTCCGCACGGCTTCTCGCGATTCGCCCGAACCTGGCCGCCGTTGCTAACTATCCGATGACATTGGAGTTTTACCAGGCACAAGCGGAGATCGACCGGCGAGGGGGGAACACTGCAGACGAAGAGAAATCCTTGCGCGCCGTTGTTGCCATCGCGGAACAGGTCATGAAATCAGGAAAATGACAGGGAGCGGCTTCTTTGGCTCCGCAAAGCCGACCAATCCTATCGCGAGCTTGTGCGCATCAGATGTTCACGCGGCGACTTCCTGCGCGCACTCGAGCTTTGGGAATGGTATCGCGGTGCTGCGCTGAGATTGCCCAAGCGAGGCGTTACGGGCGAACCCACGCACGCTGGCATCGATTTTGGAGCGATCGACGCCGGTCCGCCTCTGCCGGCATTGAGCGATCTCAGCCACGCCTTACCCCAACTTTCGCGGGAGGCCACGATTTCCTATGCTGAGCTGCCGGGTGGCGTTGCCGTGTGGGTCTACGATGATCGAGGTATGTCTGGGCATTGGATCGCCACGCCCGATCAAACCCTCCAGCGCACTGCCCGCCGGTTCGCTAAGCGGTGCGCCGACCCGGCCTCGGACATCATCAGTCTTCAATCCGACGGCCGGTATCTGTATCAGCAACTCATCGCGCCGATTGCGGCGCAGTTGAAGGTGGAGAGGACACTTGTTTTCGAGCTGCATGGGAACCTCTCGCGCGTGCCGATGCAGGCGCTCATCGCTCCTAATGGCGAGTACTTTGGACTTGGACGTTCGATCGCTTACTCTCCTGGGTTCAGTTATTTGCGCCGGCTACGTTCGCCGGACCTGAGACGCGCGGGAAGCGCCGTGGTGGTCGGCTCACCCGCTCTCGGCGCTGATCTTGCGGAATTATTCGAGCCACTTCCAGACGCGACGGCGGAAGCGAAGGCGGTAGCTTCCATGTTTCCGAACACCGTGCTTCTCATGGGTCGGCAGGCCACGATGGGTGCGGTGACGCGCGCGCTGCCCGGTGCAAATGTGTTTCACTTCGCCGGCCATTCCATCGCCCGGGCAGGCCAAGTAGGTCTGCTGTTGGCGGCGGAGGATGCGGATGGGGCTCGCCCCTCCGAAGCGGCAGTACTGATTCCGGCATCCACGAATCCGCGAATACTGGCATCTTGTTCGCTCGTCGTACTTTCCGCTTGTTCCACTGAAAAATTGACGGACGATGCACTAGCCGATACAAGGACCGTTCCCGAGGCATTGTTGCGCGCCGGTGTGCCGCACGTGGTGGCCAGCGCGTGGAACGTAGACTCGCGTGCAACGGCGTCGTTCATGAATTCGTTCTATTTCACACTGCTTTCGACCGGCTCGGTCACCGAGTCGTTACGTTCGGCCGAAGTGGCGGTCAGCCGCCAGCCGGCAACGGCTCACCCGTACTACTGGGCCGCATTCAGAGCCTGGGGCCAATTATAGAAAGTTGAGGTCAACCCAAGATGACCAAATCTACAAGACGAGACCTATTGAAGACCGCAATCGGATCTTCCTGCGTACTCTGGGGATGTCAGCGAGAGACAAAAAACTTTCCGGACAAACTCGTCGTCGTCCTTCACGGAACCTATGCGTTTTCCTACGACCCAGCCAAGCCCGAACCCGAACAGCTCACGATTGTAGCTCCGTGCGTTACCAGCCATGTGTATAGAGCGGGAAACTTCACGGAGGAGGCAGTTCTGTCTCCGGGCGGCTATCGACTCCAAAATGTTAGCAAGGGAAACGCGCCCAGTCCTAACCCAAAGAAATTCTCTGTGGTCCAGCGAATTCACACTGGCGATCCCAGTGCGTCGAACGTCACGATCAAAATGCCCTGGCCCCACAAGTTCCGGGGGCTACGAACAGTGAAGCCCGTAAACGCAGGCCATGTGGCGGTTGATCTGTTCCAGGACGGCACGACCAAATCCCAAAACGATGTCCGGCCGGATGAGACGCCGCTGATTTACATCTTGACATACCAGAGCATCTCCAATCCGAGCCTCGTCGACGCTAACTCACTTACGAAGTGGACGTACGTATCAGGGAAGAATTTGCACATTATTGCCGAGCCGGAGCATTCCCCGAACGAAAGTCACGTTCACGATGCCCTTGGCGCATTGGACGCGTTGTTCCCAGTCGAACTCGATCTTGCATACAATCCCAACCTTGACCCTAATATTCAAGGGGACATAAATCCGGACCCAGATCACGAGGTTGGTGATGATGAGCAGAAGGCGTTGTGCGAACGCTTGGGTTTCTCTGGCACGAGAATTCGAAACTGCCAAGCTATAGTCGTTACCTGACGACGGCGGGCCCCTGGCCAGAATTTTCGCCTCCGGCTGAAGATGCAAGTGGTCTAGCGATTCTAATCTGGAAGGCGCCACGCACCGCGATCGGAGCGCGGTCGGGAAGACCTAATTGACTCCCGCCGGCGCTTCCAAAATGATAAAATTATGTGCCGCACCCGGCTGTGGATTATTCTTCTCTTTCGGCGGCGGACTTGGCGCGATGCTGCGCCGAGTCAGGTCATCCGGCAGCTTGGGAGGAGTTCGTCCAACGCTTCCACCAGGTGATTGCCGCTACCGTACTCAGGACTGCCCGCCGATGGGGAACAACCTCCAGGGCAGTTCTCGATGATGTGATCCAAGAGATTTATCTGAAATTGTGCATTGATCAGTGCCGTCTCCTTCGGGAATTCCAGTCTCACCACCCTGACGCAATCTTCGGTTATTTGAAGGTTGTAGCCGCGAATGCAGCCAGCGATTACTTTAAGTCCGCCATTCGTAAGCCAGGTCACTCCACCGAAGACACAAATTTGCTTGATAACATTGAGAGTACACCCGCGCAAGGCAGTTCTTCGGCCACAGAACGCGAAATTCTGATTAATGAGATCGGTGCGCGCCTGCACAAGGCACTCCCCGCAGCAAGCCGCGACAGGGACTGCAGAATTTTCTGGCTCCACTATCGTGCGGGCATGAGTGCCCGCGCCATCGCTGCGTTGCCGTCCATCGGTTTGAGTACCAAAGGCGTCGAAAGCACGCTCCTACGCCTCGTCCGGCTGGTTCGACACGAACTAGATGAAACCACGGCAACAGGGTTTTAGCCTGGAGAATCGTTATGAATTAAGGAGGCGCCACACATGGCGAGGGCTGCCGATCATCACCTGTCACAAGACGAAATCGATGAAGTGCTCGTACGTGGCGCCGAATCGGCCGACCTCGAAACTTCCCGGCGGGAGATCGACGATCATCTCTCCCGCTGTGATGTGTGTCAAGAAACGTTGCGCCGGAGTGAGGTCCGGCACCAGGCTTTGAGCGCCATGACATCCAGGGCCGGAGCCGTCCGAACCACAGAATGTCCCGCTGAGGTTAAGTGGCGGCGAGTCGCCGCGGGCCTGGTCACTGAGGCGGAGGCCAATCATCTGCTGGCGCACGCCGTCGGCTGCGATCACTGCTGCGTCCTGCTTCGGCGCGTCAGCGAGGATTTTGCTGATCCGCTGGAACCTCACGAACAACAAACGCTAAATGAATTGCAGAGCTCCCAGCCGCAATGGCGTCGACGCATGGCGCGGGACATGGTCAACGCGGCCGACCGAAACCTGGCCGGAGAAAATCGGCTCGGTGGGATACGCGAGTGGTGGAACCAGCAATTGAGGGCACCCCGGTGGGTATACGCTGTGGCGGCAAGCCTCGTGTGCGCCGCGGTTGTCGGTTTCTGGTGGCATCAAAGCGTTCAGAATTCTCCGAATCGCCTGCTGGCCGAGGCTTATTCCCAGCGGCGCCCCTTCGAATTACGTTTTGCCGGTGCGCAATATAGGCCCTTAAGTCAGGTGCGGACGGGAGATGATCCTTCACGCTTCAACCGGCCGTCCGCTCTTCTGGAGGCTGAAGCGCGGATCAGCAGCAAACTAGCGGAGAATCCCGAATCTCCAGCCTGGCTGCAAGCCCAGGGCCAGACCGACCTGCTGGAGGGGCGCTACGAAGCAGCGATCCATAACCTGAACCTTGCCGTTCAGGCAAATCCGAATTCGCCCGGGTTGCTGACGGACTTAGCAACGGCATATTTCCTAAAGGCTCAGGCGCTGGATCGAATTGATGATTACGGCGCCGTAGCCGAACTGCTCGGCAGAGTTTTGGTCGCCAGACCGGACGATGCCGTTGCTCTCTTCAACCGTGCTATCACATACGAGCGCATGGTGCTGCGTCCTCTAGCGATAGCTGACTGGAAAAAGTACCTGAGGGTCGACAGTTCCAGCGGGTGGGCCGCCGAGGCGCGCCAGCATCTCGCAGCTCTCGAACGTTAGATGCCAACTCATCGCATTATAACTTCGTAACATCGGTGCATGCTAAGAGATGACTAGTGTTTGGACGCGATTGCTTCCACTGACGCAAAATGATCCGTGAATTGGAAAATGGAAATTAAGTCTTAAATCGTCCAGCCCGCGCCGACCGAACCGGATCCGCAACGAAAGCTAGATGAGACGACTCTGAAGCTCTCGCGTTAGTCACCGGGACCCTGCATCTCTATGGTGAGGGTGCGGAGCGTTTTTCTCGCGTGGACCGAGCGGTCTTCTAGCGTCAGTAGCTCTGAGCGCAGCAGGAGGCGAAGCGTCGTGATCGGACTCCGGACCCTCGGCAGCGCTCTTGGGACCAGCCTAAACCGGTCCCCCTATTCTCGACCGCGCGATTCAGTCGCGGTGCTCGTAAGCGGACCGCTTTTATCGACGCGGGCTACGCGCGTGGGCGAGACGCATGCCGTGATCTATTCGTGCAGCAGCGCGATTACCGAATCAACCCTCGTCCCGGCGGGCCGGCAAATAACAGGCCGTCAGCGCAAACACCATCAAGATCCGCCGAACGATCGTGTACGTGACCGGATCGGATTCCGGACAATCACCAACTGCAGTACATCGCTATGTCTTGCACCCAGACCAACGCGAATCACGATCTCGTAGTTCGTTGGGTCACCAAACACGAAATCACAGCGTAAATTCCCAATAACCTCGCGCGAACTCGTAGACAGTCTGCTATTAATGCAGCGTGCAATTTGCGACTATGGCTCGCTCGATTTGTGTCCGTCCGGACGAACGCCTCAGCCTCTGATAAAAGCTTTCTGCCGCCACGTAAGTTGCAAAATGATTTTGGCACGCCGCTTTCGTTTTCATGACTGTGAGAGCCGCACAACAGCTGAAGTCCACGCACTGTGCACGAAGCGAATCCGATTGTCCACACGCCCTCCTAGCTTCCGCGCAGCTCCTTAGCTTTCGGGGGCGGCTGCGCGAAGTGATGGCGATTTGCAGGCCAGAGGCTCCGAAGAAATCCAGACGAAACGAATCCGGCACAAGATCAACTTCCCTTTCGATGATTACGTTCGAGCAAGTCTTCGCGTCGCGTTCGCCCCGTAATCGGATGGCAAAGCGGACGAAGCGCAGAAAATCGCTGGGTACCTTAATAGGCAGCACGATCCTGCACTATCGTATCTTGGCCGAACTTGGAAAGGGCGGAATGGGCGTGGTGTACCGCGCCGAAGACACGCGTCTTGGGCGCCATGTGGCCGTGAAGTTCGCTCCCGAAAATTACCAGGCGAATCCGGCCGTTTGCGAGTATTTCCGCTGCGAAGCGCAAACCGGATCAGCGTTGAATCATCCAAACCTATGCACAGTGTACGACGTCGGCGATTTCAGAGGCCGGCCGTTCATTGTTATGGAACTACTGGAAGGCCACACGTTGCGACAATTGATGGGCATTCCATTGGGGTTGGATACATTTCTCAATTTGGGTATGCAGATGTCCGGTGCGCTGTGCGCTCTGCACTCGAAGAGCATAGTACATCGAGACATCAAACCCTCGAACATTTTTGTTACCAGCACCGGTAACGTGAAAATCTTCGATTTCGGTCTCGCTACGGTCGTGGACGCGCCCCTCACTGCGCAACGACCGAAACTGGCCGCCGTGCGAGGGAAACACGAGTCCGCCGACCGGGGGAGAGTTCTTGGAACGGCGGGATACATGTCGCCTGAGCAAGCCATGGGCGAAAAGCTCGATACGCGCACAGACTTGTTTTCCCTCGGTGTAGTGTTCTATGAAATGTTGACTGGTAAGCGACCTTTTCGCGGGCCGACCACAGCGGCGATGCTGGAGGCCGTGATTCGGGAACCGCTTGTCTCGATCTTGACTCTGCGGCCGGACCTCCCACCGCGGCTGGACGGCCTCATCGAAAAAACGCTGGAGAAGGATCGAACGTTCCGCTGCCAGACTGCCGACGCATTGCACGCTAATATGAAACGGCTCGAGCGAGATCTGGAGGCGAATTGTGCATGTCGCACACCCCGATGGCGGAGGGCGATTGGGTAGGATGGAAGACGATTGGGTAGGATGGAAGACGATTGGGTAGGATGGAAGACGATTGCAGCGGAGGGAATGATGACTCTGGCAAGCGTTACGGTGACGTGCTCGAAGAGAGCAACTCGCGTTCGTTAACGCATACTTTTCTGAGGTTATTTTCCCTGTGCTCACCCCGTTGGCTTTTGAACCCGGGCCGCGCCAGATCGATTTCGGTCTTCGGTTGGTATTTTAGCAATTCGTTACAAACGCGCTCTGTAGCGGCTTGCCAGACTCGAGAGACAGGAGGTCGCCATTCATCGTGCAGCGTGCGAAACCATTGACTGAGAAACGTCCACTTACGTTGGCGACTGTGGTGGTCACAGCCTGACCAGTCTTGGATACACGCTGCTTGGGGCTCCCAAGCATCGAGACATCCCGGCACCATCCTGGCTGCAGGATGAGCCACTGATCATCGTCGGGAACTGGGATAGCATGCCGATCTTCGGCCGTCGTGTGGGTGGCAACACAACCTTCCAGGAAGACGAGTACCGCACCTTACCGCACAGAGTGCTGGACGGTGCGGTTGAATTCGTCGTGCCGCACCTAAACACATACGATGTTGCGGTAATTCAGTAGCCAGACAGCCCGCAACCCTGTTCTTTCGACCGTTCCTGCTGGGAAGAACCGAGACTCAGCTCTACTTCCTGGCGCACCAGCATTGCTCATCCGATTCATGGTGACTCTTCGGCACATGTGTACAAAACGCGATTTCCGAGTAAGTCGAGCACCAGCAGACTCGCCAATTATCGCGACCGTGGCTGCGGCGGCCTTGAGCCGGCCGCGCATGCTTGAGCACGTTCGATGAGTAGCTTGCGCTCGCGGGCATTCTGGGTTAACGATGCAGCGCGCTCGAACTCCGCGCGGGCTTCGTCGAGGCGATTTAGCTTTTTGAGGAAATCGCCGCGCACGCTCGGCAATAGGTGGTAGTTCTTTAGTAAGCCTTCGGCAGTCAGCGCATCTACCAGCTCAAGCCCGGCTGCTGGGCCGAATGCCATTGCGACCGCGACCGCACGATTCAGCTCTACCACGGGAGACGGCGTAAGCTGGGCGAGTGCCGCGTAGAGCATCACAATGCGCGGCCAGTCGGTTTCCTCTGGAGTGCGTGCTCGCGCATGACAGGCCGCGATCTCGGCCTGCAATACGTATGGACCCTGGGTGGAGCCCAGCTTTTCGGCATGCGTGAGCGCCGCGAGGCCGCGGCGGATGAGAAGTTGGTCCCAGTGTGCGCGGTTTTGATCGAAGAGCAGGATGGGTTCTCCGGACGGGCCCACACGTGCGCGGGAACGCGACGCCTGGATCTCCATGAGCGCAACCAGACCGTGGGCCTCCGGCTCCTCCGGCGCGAGCTCCGCCAGAATGCGCCCGAGCCGCAGCGCATCTTCGCAGAGCGCCGGCCGCATCCAATCGTCACCGATGGTCGCCGAGTAGCCCTCGTTGAAGATGAGATAGATGACCTCAAGCACCGACGACAGACGGGCGGTAAGCTCAGATCCGCGCGGGACTTCGAAGGGGACGCGTTTTTCGGCGAGGGTCCGTTTGGCCCGGACGATGCGCTGGGCGATAGTCGCCTCCGCGACCAGGAAGGCACGCGCGATTTCCACGGTCGTCAGACCTCCGAGCAAGCGGAGCGTAAGGGCAACGCGCGCCTCCGTCGGGAGCACCGGATGACAAGCGGTGAAAACGAGGCGCAGGAGGTCGTCGCCAACGTCGTCGTCGAGAGCCGCTTCAAAATCAGGCACGGCCATCTCTTTCTTTTCAAATTCGCGACCGAGTTCTTCGTGCTTGCGCTGCAGCACAGTGTTTCGGCGGAAGTGATCAATGGCACGATGTTTGGCGGTGGCCATGAGCCAGGCACCTGGATTGTCCGGGACGCCCGATTGCGGCCATTGCTCGAGCGCGGCGAGGAGAGCATCCTGTGCGAGGTCCTCGGCAAGGCCGACGTCGCGCACGATCCGCGTGAGGCCGGCGATGAGCCTCGGCGATTCGATCCTCCAGACTGCATCAATCGCGCGATGTGTGTCGGTAGCCGGCACTGCTAGCGATCACACCATCATTAATCCGTCAGCGCAAGACCGTGACACTCCATGCCGTGGTTCCCGTCTTCCACCTATTCGCAACCGCTCCTATGCCTGGCAAGCGAAGTCTTCCGGCCCGAACATCTGACGAACCTCGGTCTCGCCTTCCCAGCCTGGCCAATGTTTCTTGTGAAGTTCCATGAAGCGGACCGCCGATTCGACTGCCTCTTCCTTCGATTTCAACTCAAACTGCGCATAACCACCGACCACCTCTTTGGCCTCTGTGAAAGGCCCATCGGTCACGGTCACCTTCCCTCCGGAAAGCCGGACGCGGGCGCCCAGCGCAGTTGGCCCCAGCCCCCCGCTCCCGAGCATCGTCCCGGCTTTGGCCTCGTCTTCGGCGAGCTTCGCTATAGCATCCATCAGCTGTTTGGGCGGAGGGCCCTGATTCTCGGCGTGCTTAACTATCATCATGAATCGCATCGTGGTGTCTCCTTAGTAATCCTTAAGTTGGGATCCGGGCTTCTGACCGTGTCGACCGACGAAACCTGGCTCCAGTGATACGTCGAACGAGTGATCGCGAAATCGACAGCGGTAAACGATCATTTTTGCTGCGAGCATCCCACTTTCGCGGGCCGCTACTTCCGTGCACCGATCTGCTTGCGTTAGCGCTCTTCCTGGTTCTTGAGCTCAGGAGTCAACTCGGGACCGAAGTCTTCCGGCTCAAAGACCTGGCGAATTTCAATTTCGGCTTCCCCTTCATGGGGATTGGGGCAGCGCCTGACCCATTCGACGGCCTCTTCCATGGACCTTACCTGCCACAGCCAGAAGCCGGCGATCAGTTCCTTGGTTTCGCTGAATGGTCCGTCAATCACGGTCCGCTTCTCTCCCGAGAACCGGACCCGCTTGCCTTTCGAACTGGGCTGGAGCCCGTCGGCGGCAAGCAGCACGCCGGCTTTCACCAGCTCTTCGTTGAACTTTCCCATTTCGGCCAGCAACTTTTGCTTCGGCATAACACCTGCCTCGGAGTCCTTGTTGGCCTTGACGATCACCATGACCCGCATTGTTATTTCTCCTTTTGAGTTGAGGTTAACCTTACCTCTCCTCTGATGTCGAACGACCGGCAGTCAGATCGACAAGTCCACAATCTTTTTTTAGGCAGTGCGTTGACATTATCCGTGGACGAATCCCGCGACAATACCGTTCCAACGATGACGAGTAGCAGCGGCCAGGATGATGCCACCATGTGAAGAAGGCAACCCTGCAGAGGTCGAGGGTGATCAGCGCGGTATGTCTGCAAGACTCGATGGACAGCCAGGATGGTGGTGGGAAGTACCCCCGGCGCCTCGCTAGGAATGACACCGAGAAGATGGCTGTGCCGGGTTGCGACCTGATGCAGATTCTCATAGAAAACAAAAACCCCCAACACGATGAGGGCCGTTCCTGCGATCGATTTGGCATGTCCGGCGAATAGCTGTTGCACTGCCATAACTTCCTCTTTAAGGCGTCTTGCTAGCACCTCTACTTACTCGTCGAGCGAGGGGCCGCAAAATCGACAGGGATCGATATTTTTTCGAGGTATCGGCCAAGACGGTGGAATTGGTGATCAGCGGCGGGATCAACCATGGGCTGACCGCGACTTCGACACACTGGGAGGGATTCGTAGGCTTGACCACCAGCATCGGTTATAAGAAAAGAGAGGTGTAGAAAAGGAGAGGTGTGTGTATGGGGTGTACGGAGTGGCGCGACGGACAGAAGCTGGAACCCCGATCATTGCGGCAAAGCGGGTTCCTGATCTGCACCTGATTTCACAGTCAACCTTCCGGCTAATTGCAAATACTGCAACAAAAGTGCTCTGTTAGTTCTCTGTTTTTCAGAGTGACAGGTGTGCCGAACCGAACCAGACGGTTGATGGATGTGGAAACCCACCAGGCAGTGTTCCACTGGGTGCTCCAAGTACTGGGCGAGAGTACAGTTCGGACACCTTTCGTCGCTGTTTGGCTCAGAGGTTAGCACCAGGGACAATCTCGACACAAGCGGCTATAGGCCAGGTGTCATAGGCCCCGATTTTTTCCTCAAGGTCCGAGCAAGGGGCGGCGCAGGACTTCGAGCGCGCGTTCGGCTTGACCGAGAAACTCGCGCCGTTCAGCGTCCGACGGAAAAACGAGCGGCGCAGATCTGTACCAGGCCAGCTCGGATTCCCAGCGTGCTACCACCGCCTCTCGCGCGGCCCGGACCATGACCGGCTTGCGGTTTCGAAGTAAATAAATCGGATTGGTGTGGGCCTGGATGTCGGGCTCGCCCGCCTCCTTTCGAGCGAGGACGTGAGCGGCCACCCAGCAGCTTTCGCCGTCCGGCACGTGCGCCGTGGCTGTCAACGTTGTTTCGCTGCCGTTGCCCGAAACCACGGCCACAACCTGCCCGTTGCGTACAATCTTCAGCTCTTCGAGCGGACGAAAGAAGCAAGCGCATGCGGTTACGGTCGAGGCCGCCTCATTAGTGCTGACCTCCACCAACGGCCCGTTGGTCACAATCGCGCTCCCCTTCCGAACTCCCGCGGACCAGGCTTCGTATGGATCGCCGTTCGCCGGGGCTTTGACCAGCGTTCGTTCCGGCCCTAGCAGCGGGAGCCAGTGAGGCCACTGCTTCAGGCGGTTTAATGGGACAGGAAAATCACTACCGGCGATTC
>JACXTT010001412.1_pt1 | contig 39858 bp, 35 predicted proteins | sample 9270951 | NCBI WGS metagenome assembly JACXTT01 (sample SAMN15532306, study PRJNA645909) | rock metagenome | isolation source: weathered quartz diorite | place: Puerto Rico | collected 2017-06-21
GAATAACTGGAATCACGCCGATGAAGATGTAAGTCACGATGAGCCGGTTGCGCAACCGCCAGAGCAGTTGATTTCGCAGCCAGCGAAAACCGACGACGGCAAACAGGAAGATGGCCAGTCCACTCAGAAAGCTGACCCAGCCGCCCAGGCTGGCCGACACTTTCGGAAGCAGCCGGCTGGTCAACATCTGGACGATGTAAAGAAGCACATCGAGGGCCAGCACATACGCCCCGGCCCGTGCCGTACGGGACTCGGGCCACAGCCCCTTCTCCCGCAAGTTGCTCTCGAGTTCCAGAGGTACAAGTCTCATACCACCGCCGATTATAGGGCGTTTCCGCGCGCTCAGATTTCCGGATAGAAGTCGAAGAATGCTTCCAGGCTGGTCTTCAACTGCTTCTCAATATCGTTCTTACTACCCTCCAAAACGTGCATCGTGATATGGGCCTCGCGCCCATTCTTCAACTTGACCGTCGCTTCGCCGACCTCGCTAACTTCGTCGGCCGGCAGCAGACGCAGACCATAGACGAGAGTCAGGTTTGCCATCTGTAGATTGTAAGCCAGTAGTGAGGACAGAGGGGACCGACAACGGAAGCGGTGACGACGTAGTATCAGGGCAGCGCTCTAAACCAGCGGCTCTGGTTCAGGTATCACTCTAGCCCGGGATTCGTATCAGGGCATCGCTTTAGCAATGCCGAAAACAGTGCTTGCGAAACCCCTTTAGGGGCTGAGGCAAGAGCGCTACCCCGGCGGCCAATGCAACGCCCGCCCTCCCAGCAAATGTACGTGCATATGAAACACTGACTGCCCCGCGCCCGGACCGACGTTCAGCACGGTGCGATAGCCGTTCTCGATCGAGCGCTGCCGGGCAATCTCCGCCGCCGCCAGATGGCAGTGGCCCACCAGATCTGCGTCTTCGGGCTTCGCTTCTTTCAGACCTGAGATGTGTTTCTTCGGAATAACCAGCACGTGAGTTGGAGCTTGCGGGTTGATATCGTCAAAGGCAAGAGTGTGCTCGTCTTCGTAAACTTTTTTCGACGGCACCTCACCGCGAACAATGCGGCAAAACAAACAATCAGCCATAGCGCAAAATTCCATCCTGCTGAGATTGAGGTCCTGAACGAGTAGCGCGGGGGGATCGACGAACTATTTCTGCGAGAGAAACAATACCACTCAACCCGAAACTGGCCAACTGCAAAATCTGAAACGCGCAACATAGATATTTATCTGTTGCGCGCAAGGTTTTTCAGTCGAGCCGTACCAAAAACACTGACCCTTCCGGAGTCTCCGTTTCGCGTGCCAGAGTTTGGGCGCGCTCGCGATCGTCATCCAGCACCCGCACTCGGACCCACCAGTCCCCGACCGGACTCGCGAACCGCAGCACCTTTGCCGTCCGGTAGCGCCGCTGCAAATGGTCCGCAATCTCGCTCGCATTCTTCTCGTCCGCGAAGGAACCGATTTGCACCGCCCAGCGTCCCCCGGTCTCGAGCGGCGCAGGTACCTGCAGGACTTCCAGCCGCACTTTCGCAACGCCCGGCAGATAGACATCCAGCGCTTTCGCAGCCGCCAGCGATAGGTCGAGAATGCGTCCCTCCACAAACGGCCCGCGATCGGTAATCCGCACCACTGCCGAGTGCCCGGTCTTCACATTCGCCACGCGCACAATCGATCCCAGCGGTAGCGTACGATGCGCCGCCGTCATGGCATGCATGTTGTACACTTCGCCGTTCGAGCCGCGCCGGTTGTGATAGGGAGCGCCGTACCAGCTCGCCATCCCAGTTTCTTCGAAGATAGGCTTGGCGCCGGCCGGCGCTTCGATTTTTTCGTCCTGATCTTCCTCAACACCTGCGGCTGGCTTATCGGTCATCGTAGCGCCCGGCGCCGATTGCGAACCCGGCTGTGGTAACGCAGGAGGTGGCGGAACCTGCGCCTCTGTCTTCTTGTGTCCGCCACAACCGTTAAGCAAAAGGATGCCCAGGAATAGAAGAAGGCAAGGCAGGGCGGCTCTCAACCAACGTTCTTGTAGGAGGGGAAGACTCCTCAGGAGGTTTTTGTCCGCTGCGCTTCCAGATAGTCTGCAAACTCCGCCAGCTTCGTGGCCGCCGTGCGCAACGCCTTCGATGAATGATTCCGCACCGCCGGAACCACTTCGTCGTTGAGGTAGAGAACCAGACTGGCAGTTTCCTTCTCGAGCGTCTCGGCGATATTCGCCACCGAGCGATTGAAGCGTGCGGAGGCGTCTTCCACCTTGTGGTTGAATTCGGTCATACCCATCCTGCCGGAGCAGTTCGATTGTCACGCGTATGTCGCGGTGCCAGGCGTCTTTCATTATCGTGTCCCGCCCCCCGCCGGGTCAATCCGGCGAATCCCCTCCGCTACTCTTTTTGAAGCGGCGCGGTTCAGCCCCGAGGGGCTGCGGCACCCCATTTCCAGACGTCCCTCGCAAAGATCCCACCGACTCACGGTACAATCTCCCGCATGCGCCCGAGGCTTGCAGCAATACCGCTCCTTCTCTCTTTAATGCTCGGACTGGCCTGCACTATCGCCAAAGAACGTCCCGCGCGCACGTTTTCCGAAGCCACCGGCGGTGAAGTACTGGAACGAATTTTCTGGAAGGAGGTTCAGGCCGGAAACTGGACCGAGATCGAGCGCGTACTAGCTTCCAACTACATGGGCATTACGTCCGGCGCGTCGCTTGATCGCACGGCGACCCTCGATCAGTACCGCCAATGGAAGCTGACCGACTTCGCCATCGGTGATCTCAAAACAGAGATGACCGGACCGGCATTCGTCGTGACCTACACTATTACTCTGAATGGAACCGCTGCCGGCCAGCCCCTGCCGTCGGGACCGCAGCACATGATGACCGTGTGGCATCAACACAAGTCCGGATGGATGGTCATCGCCCACAGTGTCGCCCAGCCCTAGCAGACATCGGCTGTAGAGACGCGGCTTGCGGCGTCTCTGTCCTCAAGCGTGACCGCAGTGTCAGCCTGCGTCTCAGTGAAAGCGTGTGGTGAAATTCGTTTGCACCGATCCCAACCCGAAATCCTGTGCCCAGTTCACGTTGCTGTCTAGTACGGGTCCGTCCAACGGTTCCGCGATCACTGCGTAGTCTCCGGGTGGCAGTCCCGCAATCGTGTACTTGCCGCTGGTATCGGTTAGGATTCCGATCGGAGACTTGCGAATGGACGGAAAGGCGCCAAACGGATTGTTGCTGGCAGTGGAATTCGCAAACACGTGCGCGCCGAATACCGCCCCCGTCATCGAAATTGTGCCCGAAATGGCTCCTGTCGCAACGTCGGCAGCCGACTTCGGATAGAGCAGTGACGCTCCAGCGACGTCATCCCAGCTCAATTGCGTCTCCACGGCCGGAGCAAACGGGTACATGGTTGCGCGGACTACGGCGGAGTGGTCAAGGCCAATGAAATGACCGATCTCATGACTGGCGACCGTCTGCAAATCCTGCACGAAATCGGAACCGTTCGCACAGGAAGTAACGCTGCTGTCGGTAGCAAAACACACTCCGGCAGGTTGAGGATTGAAGAAAATGTTGGCCCCGGTAATCTGAGACCCAGCAAAGGTCGTGACCGTGAGCGCCAAAGTTCCGTCAGTCTGGTTAAAAACAACTCCGGAAGTGCAGAAGCAGATCAGGTTGATACCGCTCTGGGGCGTAGAGAGTGTATTAAGAGTCGGACTTCCAATGGGATCAGCGAAATTCGGAGCTGCGGCCCAGGCGGCGAGAGAATTCTGGATCACCGTGGCAAAGGGAGTATTACCTTGGAGTTTCGATCCCAGCGCAATGTTGGTGCTTATCTGCACCGGCACCGGGACGGTCCCCCACGTGTCCGCTGTAAACACCCCGCCTGGCGCATTGCCTTGGGGCAAGTACGAGTGGGCTGGCACGTTGTACAACAAGGCAAACGCAGCCAGCGCGACGACCATGCATATCACTGAAAGTTTGACGCCCCGCATCATCATTTCCGCACCACTTTCTGAATGCGCGACTCGAGATCTTCCAGGCGCAGGTTGCTGCCGCGATAGCTGGTGACCTCGCTGGTGGCGGCGTGAAATTCGGATGCTTCGGGCATACCGTTGGAAACGAAAGTTTGGCCCTGGGGTGTGCGCCGCATCAGGAAATTGCCTTGCATCAATCCAGTTACAACCAAAGCCCCGTCGGGAATGGAACTCGGCTGCAGGAAGAGCACTGCTTCTTCTCCCGGCCGCCAATGGCGTACTCCGGCAACTTTCTGGCTGACGCCATCCACCGTGCCCCCAAGCTGCCGCACCAGGATTGTGTGTGGCGTCTGCCCTTTGAGAGTCCGGCGCACTTCAAAGTTGGTGTAGGTAAGAATCAGTGTGTGCTCTGCGTTCCACTGCGAGACACTCTGCCCGGCCCGTGCTTCCACGATGTGCGTCGAGACACTGGCCAGTTTCTCGACGCCCATCGGAATCACCGTCGTCCCGTAAAGCAATACTGGTACCGCCAGCGATAGAAAAAGAAATGAGCGACGCTTCATGGGATCACCTCAAGGCCACCGGCGAAGGTTGTGGTGTCATTGTTCGTGTCCTGCATCACAACCGTGCGTGCACCCAGAGCTGTGGCGGCGGTTAGCGTGATGGGGAACTGTACTCCGGGCGTGCCGTCCGATGCCGTGATCGCAGTGAGAGAGCCGATCGTTATGTCAGCCGGGCCGGTGATCGTCACCGCCATTGTGTTCGAAAGTCCGGGCCCATACATCGTCACGGTGGCGCTACCTTGAGACCGAGAAACCGTGTCGCCGGTGGTTGCCGCTACGGCGAAACCAAGGTTGACGCCCAGAAATTCCGCATTCGGAGTCGGGTTCGATTTCGGCGAGGTAACACCGATGTCGACACCATTGGTCGTGGCGCCCGCCGACACCGAAACTGAAGTGGGAGATGTACCACCGCCACCCCCACCGCCACCTTTACCGCCTCCCCCTCCGCCTCCGCCTCCGCCCGGGGGGCCGTCGACATTCGCAGTATGGCACGCTGTGAGCAAAGCGAGAAAAAAGAGGATGGTCGTGACGGTCAATTTCGGAGGGTACACAGAAAACTCCTTGCAGCAAATCGGATGGCGTGTGCGTATCACCCGGCGTGCCGGTTACTCCTCAGATGTACCGCGTCCACCGTAACCCGCTCAAGTTACCTAGGTGATCGGAGGAAGCTAAAGTTTGCAGCGATAGGATGCCGGCGTACAATGTCGCTCTCGGATGAAAGCGGTTGTCTCAAAGCCGATATTCGAAAGCGCAGCTCTTCGCGCCTTCCGACGCGCGCTGCTTCGCTGGTATGACGAACACCGCCGCGACCTTCCGTGGCGCAAGACCCGCGACCCCTACCGCATCTGGGTCTCGGAGATCATGCTGCAGCAGACCCGCGTCGCCGCCGTGCTGGAACACTACCGGCTTTTTCTAGAACGCTTTCCCGATATTTCGGCGCTGGACGCAGCTTCTGAAAGTTCGGTGCTCGCTGCCTGGAGCGGACTGGGCTACTACCGGCGGGCTCGCCTGCTTCACCAGTGCGCGCACAAGATCGTTACGGATCATGGAGGCAGCTTCCCGCCGAATTCTGAAGCTCTGCAAACATTGCCGGGCATCGGTCGCTACACGGCCGCCGCCATCGCTAGCATCGCATTCGCCGAACCGGTGGCGGTGGTCGATGGCAATGTGGAGCGAGTGTTGCAACGGCTGGCGGGCAGCAATCTCACGTCAAAACAAATGTGGCAACGCGCGCAGTTACAGCTAAGCCCGTCCCGCCCCGCCGATTTCAACCAAGCCATGATGGAGCTGGGAGCGATGGTGTGCCCTCCGCGCCAGCCCAGGTGCGTCCTGTGTCCTATCCGGAAGTGGTGCAGCACACAAGGGGAAACCCCGCGAACCACGCTGCCGCCCAGTCGGTCCAGGAGAGAAATTTGGTGCGCTCTGGATCAGCGTGACGGCCACATCCGGCTTGTTCAACGTCCGGTAAAATCATCTCTGATGGCGAGCATGTGGGAACTCCCACAGAGAGCGTCGAGCTTTCCTGGCTTCGACGGTACAGCAGCCGCAGCCGCGAAGCGGCGCAAGATTACAGCCCATGGCGCAAGCCGTGGGTCAGAAGCGCAAAATCGTCGAGCCCTGAAGGGGCGAAAGAATCTCCGCCACGCCCCGTGGCGAACCTTTCGTCATTCGATTACCGCCACCGACTATACCGTCCACGTGACCCGTGCCCCCGCGCCCGATGCCAAAGGCAAATGGATTGCCATCGAGACAATCCCCACCCTGCCGATCACTGGCCTGACGCGTAAAATCCTCAAGGCAGCCGGTATCATCTAATTTGGAGGCGTGAAAGGTTGCGGTCTTGCCTGACTTTCCGGACACCTAAGACCTGACACCTGACACCTGATTCATGACTTGGCTCAATCGTCTCTTTGGAGGTCCGCAAGATATGGCCGCATTGTCAGCCGGAACGAAAGCCCCGGACATTCCCCTGGCTGCCGTTGATGGCAAAACCTTCTCATTGCAAAGCGCCCTCAGGAAAGGCCCGGTCTTGGCCGCCTTCTTTAAGGTGTCTTGCCCCGTCTGCCAGTACGCCTTCCCCTATCTCGAGCGCCTGCACAAAGCCTACGGCGATCAAAAAATCACCATCGTCGGCATCTCGCAGGACGATAAGCGCAACACCAACGTCTTCCTGAAAGAATACGGCATCACCTTTCCCACACTCCTCGACGATCGCAACGGCTACGTAGTCTCGAACGCCTACGGCCTGACCAACGTCCCCACCTGGTTCCTGATCGGCCAGGACGGCGAAATCGAACTGGCCAGTGTCGGCTGGGTGAAGAAAGAAATGGAGGACCTCAACCGCAAACTGGCGGAGGTGCAGAAGACTTCTCTACCGGCACTCTTCAAACCGGGAGAAGATGTCCGCGACTTTCGCGCTGGTTGAAGCTCCAAAAACTGATCCCGCGGTCGCGGGACAAAAGGTAGCACTGGCCCCTCGTGCGCCCGGGGGCGGTAATAATCCAGGGCAGATTGCCCACAAGACACATTCCTGATCAATGCCGTCCAGTAGGGAACGTCGGGACTATGAAAATCGTCTAGTCCAGTAACCCCGTCCCAAAAATACAGGATTCACCCAATGGCGCACCGCCATCGTCTTTTCACAATAGCTGAACGAGTCTGGAGGAACTGATGCTGACCGTAATCCTGGGTGACCTGGCAGTGGTTGAGTGCGAAGGCAGAATTGTACGCAGTAACGCTGTTTTCAGGCTTCGTGATGCTGTGATGTCCCAAGCAGCCGCTCGGATCATTGTACTGGATCTCTCGCAAGTGGACGCAATTGGGGGTGGGGGAGTGGGAATGCTCATGTTTCTGCAGCGATGGGCTTGCGACCATGATATTCGATTAAAGCTATATAGTCCCTCCAGATCGGTAGTGGACGGACTGGAGCGCTACAGCTCAATTCGGACCTTCGAGATTCCGAACCACCGTGAAATGATGACAATCCTTGCCAATGCCGATATTCGACATGCCGTGGTTGCCTGAGGTGGCGGCTATGTGTTTCACCAACCATTCGTCAAGTGCTAGACCCGACCGCGCTACTGCTCTCGTAACCCCTCCCGATGTACCCCTTCCTTTACAATCACTCCATACTCATTCCCAAATTCCAGAGGGTCCAGCATGCCCGTTCGCAAAATTGCCGTGCTCGCCGCCGCCCTGTTGCTCATCGCGGCGAGCGCTGCTCAGCTCAAACCTAGTCGTCCGCGCACCACGTCCCGCCGTCTTCCCGGCACCGCTATCGTCGCCATGCAAGCGATCCGTCCCGAGAATATCGAGACGCACGTGCGCTTTCTGTCCCATGATCTTCTGGAGGGTCGCGGTACCGGACAGCGCGGAGGCGACATTGCAGCTGAATACATCGCTACCCAGTTCGCTCTCTATGGCCTGAAGCCCGCCGGTGACAAAGGCACGTACATGCAGAAAGTTCCGATGGTCGGTATCACGCCTGGAGCCGACACGCGCTTCACGCTCGTCCCCACGAAGGGAAAAAACATCGACCTCAAGCCCCTCGACGAGTATGTTGCCTACGACCAAACCCAGCAACCAGCGTCCGAGATCGACGCCGAAATCGTCTACGTCGGCTACGGCATCGACGCCCCCGAGTACAACTGGGACGACTACAAAGGCGTCGATGTCAAAGGGAAAGTCCTGCTCATGCTGGTCAACCAGCCCTCCGACGATCCCAAAATTTTCCACGGCAAGGCGCTGACCTACTACGGACGCTGGACCTACAAATACGAACAAGCCGCCCGTAAAGGAGCCATAGCCGCAATCCTCATCCACCAAACCGACATGGCCAGTTACGGCTGGGAGGTCGTGCGCAATTCGAACTCCGGAGAAAAGTCCTACCTGAAACTGGACGGCACGCCCAAGCTGAAAGCGGCCGCATGGATTCATCTCGATGTTGCCAACAATTTAGCTAAGGCCGCTGGCCTCGACCTCAATAAGATGATGGCCGACGCGCGCTCCCGAGACTTTAAGCCAGTCCCTCTCAACGTCCGTCTGACCGCCCACATCACCAGCAAGATCCGCCCCTTTGAATCGAACAACGTAATCGCCGTGCTCCCCGGGTCCGATGCCCAACTGAAAAACGAAGCGGTGATCTACACCGCACACTACGACCACCTCGGCATTCGTCCTGACATGCCCGGCGACAACATCTACAACGGCGCTATGGACAACGGCACCGGCTGCGGCATCCTGCTCGAACTAGCCCGCACCTACGCGCAAGCCGCACAGAAGCCGCGTCGCTCCATCCTGTTCGCCTCTGTCACCGCCGAAGAGCAGGGACTGCTAGGTTCTGAATACTTAGGCAAGCACTCCCCAATTCCCGCCAGCAAAATTCAACTCGACCTGAACTACGACGACGTAAAGCCGTTGGGCTCTCCCGAGGAAGTCCAGGTAGCCGGCGCCGAGCGCACGAATTTTTATCCCGTCGTGCAAGCCCTGGCCACCGAGTTTCGCTTCACTATCCGTCCCGACGCCCGCCCCGAAGCCGGACACTTTTACCGCTCCGACCACTTCAGCCTCGCCCGCGTCGGCATTCCTGCCTTCTCGATCAACGAAGGGATGAAATTCAAGCACCACGACGAAGCCTGGGGCCTTGCGCAAGATGACGATTTCGTAAAGCACCACTACCACCAGCCCAGCGACGAATACCATCCCGGCATGGACTATACCTCCGACGCCGCCATGGCCCGCTTCGGTTTCGCCCTGGGATGGGAAGCTGCCAACCAGTCGAATCAGGTCACCTGGAAAAGAGGCGACGAATTCGAAAAGGCCCGCCTCGCAAGCCAATAGGAAAGGGGATCCCCTGCGTCCTCTGTGACTCCTGTGTTAAGGTTTTTGCGTCTCACTGCGAAGAGGCATTAGTCTGATTCTGCGGCCAAAACTAGCGTAACTTTTGGACTCCGCCCACCCATGCTACGCTCCTGCTTAGTGTTGCAGATTCAGTGATTTGCAAGCAGCAGTGACGACCGCGCGGCCCGCGCCATTCCACTCACTCTTGTTTTGCGGACGACACTCATCTGCTACCAAACGGCCAATGCCCAAGCTCCCCATCTTCCGCTTTGGATCCTCCGAACCGGCGCCTCGGCCCGATCTCCAGTTTCAGGGACTCGTCCTCAACCTGACCGATCTTCAGCTCGGCGTCGACAACCTGCGTTACGACGTCCACTTGAGCCCGCGCGTAACCGAAGAGTTGAACACGCACCTCGCTCGCTACATCCGGCTTTTCGGCGGAGTCGAATCCCTGCTCGATATGGACGTGCCTAACGCCGAGCGCGCGTCGTTCATGCGAGCCCCCGGGAGTCCTTCGAAAACTCGCAGACCCGGCGCCGGCGATCTGAAGAGCTTGCTGGTCTCGATTCATCAGGCCATCCTGAATCGAGCCAAGATCGCGGGAAATCCCTCCGTTGACATCCTGGGACGCCTAGCTGTCCTGAAATTCATCCGAACCGAACTGCAAGCGCAGTTTGCTCGCATCCTCGAACAATGCCGGATGAAATCCAAGTCCCTCGAAGGCCTGCGCCAAGCCAAAATGATGGAGACTCAGGAACTGGTAACCAGTTTCCAGATGCGCAAGAAAATCATCCAGCGCAAAGCCGGACAGGAAATTTTCCGCCTGCTGCGCGAAATCGAAAAAGAAACTCTGGCCCGCACTCGCCGCTCGCTCTTTGGAGAAACCGCCAACGACTGCTATCGCCTGTTTCTCAACCCGCTGATCCTCACCGAGGATGGACGCGACGACTATCTCTGCGCCGAGCACTACTACATGTTCGGCAACTTCGACAAAGATCCCGACACCTTCGCCCATCTCCGTCGACTAGCCCTGGACTTCCTGCGCGACCTGGGTTACGAAGAGCCCTCGGATGACCTGCTGCTGGAACAAGCTCTCAACGTCCCCGAAAACGCCGCCCGGCTGGTGGGCACCGGCGAGGCCGCAGGCTCAAATGAAGACAACCGCGACAGTAAGAACCGTCTGGACCTCTGGCTGCGCGCGCTCCAGAAAGAAAACATTCTTCCCCACGTCCTCGCGTCCTATGAAGCCGTAGCCCTGCTGGGCGAGTACGCGCCTCGCGTGAATCCCCAGCAGCTGAAGAATGCTCTGATCTCCCGCGAGGAATGCGCGCGAGTAGAAAAAATCATCGCCGAAGGAAAACTTCCCGCCGACCGCCTTCACGTTGCCATCGGCCGGGTAGGTTCTGCCAGGAGCGCCGAGCGCGGCCGAATAGCCGCCCGCCTGCTGCGCGACCTGTTCTGTTACCACCGCGACCGCCGAGGGCTCGAGGCCATCACCAGCGGCCTCGACAGCATCAACTTAATTTCCGACGACAAAGTCCGCGAACTCTCCAGTCTCAACGGCATGCTCTACGAGTTCCTGCCCCCTGAGGACCAGAAAGCTGTCGAAGAACGCATTCTTCATCATGTCATCTTGAAAGCCGACGTCCGCGACTCTTCCATTCTCACGCGCTCGCTGATGGAAAAAGGAATGAACGCCGCGTCTTACTTCAGCCTGAATTTCTACGAGCCCGTCAACAAGCTGCTCGCAAAATACAATGCCGGTAAAGTCTTCCTGGAAGGTGACGCCATTATCGTTTCTCTGCAAGAGCGAGAAGGCGAAGCCATGCTCGCGGTTAGTCGTGCCTGCGTTCTGGCCTGGGAAATCCTGAGCCTGGTGCGCGGCTACAACGAACTCCTCGAGCGTTCCGGACTGCCCCAGATGGAACTTGGCCTCGGCATCGCTTATCAGGACTCTGCCCCGCTCTATCTCATGGACGGCGACCACCGCATCATGATCTCCGACGCCATCAACGAGAGCGACCGCCTTTCATCGTGCAACAAGCGTGTCCGTAAAAAACTCGCTTCCGACGCCGGCCTGTTCCGCGTCTACACCCTTCAAAGCGGCGGCGACTCTGACTCCGAAGGCGGCGCCAATTCCGAGGACATCACCATCAACTACAACGTCAGTGGAATTTGCCTGAGTGAACCGGCATTTCGCAAGCTGCGAGCCGAGATTTCGTTGTCACCGTGGAAGGTGAATTTCAAAGGTCCTCGTAACGAGCGATGGACAGACGAGCAGTGCGAGTTCCTGGTCGGAACCGTACCCCTTGCCAACGGAGCCTTCCGTAAGATCGTAATCCGCAAGAGCCGCATCGCTCAGGTGGACGTCCGCGATTTCTCACTCCTGCAATGGACCGACCGCTTCTATTTCGAAGTCTGCGCTGATCCCGCGGTGTACGCCGCGCTGCCGGAGAAGTCGGCCGCGGCGACAGAGCAGGGTTAGACCGTCCAACCGTGATAACCCTGAAACGTAGGGTTCCGTACCATATTTTCGGACGGTCGATACATGAAATTCTGGATTTACGCGCCGTTCCTTTTCGGGCACTTATTACAGTGCGGATGGGACTCTCGTCTTCTTCGGGGGAGGTGAGACAGGAGCCGCCGACAGCATGGGAATGCGTGCTCATGCGAGGATTCTTCACCGCGCGGGAAGATCCTGAGCACGCGTTCTCATTGTTACGTCCCAACGAGTAACGCCGCCTTAGGGACAACTGTGCCGGGCCGAGGTGGATATCCGCGATTTCTCTCCTGCACTGGACCGACCGCTTCTATTTTCGAAGTGTGCGGAGATCCGGCGGTGTACGCGGCGCTGCCGGGGAGAAGCCGGGTGAAGCAGGGTTTCGTTGGCCGAATGTGCGTAGTGTTCCACGTGGAACGTTGTTAATACCTGTAGATAAGTACAGTTATGTACTCCAATAGTGGGGAAATGGCAGTCAATATTGGACTTATGGCTCTCGGTTCATGAGTTTTACTGGGTGGCATCCCAGGGCATCTGTGCGACGGGGACTGCCCCTGCACCTGGTCGCAGGTTAACTGCGACCAGCTCCGCGACACTGTTGGCTTTCTTATCGCTTATACGCAAATTGGCTTATTTCATTTTCCCTGGGAACGAATTGTTTTTGAACCTGTTCCGTATCCACTTGGGCGTAGTCACAGCTGCGCGTCGCCGTCGAGCGACTGCACGAGGAGAAGCGATGAAAAAGCTGCTGATGTTGTCATTCTGGGGGGCCATATTATTACTTACCGGGGCTCCTCTCGCCGCTCAGAACACGGTTGATGTACTGAATAACGGACCACAGCCCGCGAACACCGCCGGCTGCGCCGTAAACCCGCACTGTATTCCGGCGGTCTGGTCCACGACTTCCAACGCGGGCTCGGATATTAGCGCGCCGATCACTGCGAACTTCGTTTTCGTCCCCAATGGCGGGGCTTTGCTTACTGACTTTCCGGGGGCAACGAGCGGGCAAGTCTGCCTGGCCGATACCCGTGATCTGACTGGGACTACGCTGTTCGCGCAAATCGCAGCGAACTGTCAGGCTGCACGAGGCATCGCTCTCCTGCTCATACGCGACAGCGGAGTCACCGCGCCATCAGCGATCCCGGTATTTGTCATATCCACAGCCAACGGAGACTTTCTGCGGAATAGTGTTGGGTTCAACGCGACGACAGGAGTTTCCAATTACCCGATCCGAATCAATGTGGCGGTGGCGGTTCCACCCGCCAACCCCACCGGTCAGCACAACTGCCCGGATGGTCAGGCGGTCGCAGCGTACGTTGGTCCGGGAACTGCGAAGTACACCCCCAATGAGAGTCTGTGTCTGCCTGCGGGAGCAGGACAGGCGGTCGAGCCCAGCATGACGGTGGACTCGCAGGGCACAATCTACGTCGAGTCCATCCGCGGAGTCCCGGGCGGTCTTGACCTGTGGCGCTGGTATAAGACTGCCGACGGCGGGCCGAACGCTAACGGAACGCTGCCGTTCAAGTACGAAGGTCAGCCTGATTGCGGCATGTTCGTAACGCCGTTTTGCAGTTCGAGCGGGTTTGCGCCGGGTGGAGGCGACGGGGACGTCGCCGTGAACAATCCGGACCCGTCGAACGCGAACACTCCTAATGTAGCTGTGGTCAGCCTTAGCGCTGCCGAAGTCACTGGCAGCAAGTCCACTAACCGTGCGGATGCTTTCAGTACTCCGAATCCGGCCACCGCCGGGGTTCCCTTCGACGATCGCATGTGGCTCGATGGCTTCAACGATCCTTCCCACGTGTACATGGAATACCACGATTTTGGGACCACCTCCCAAATCTTTGTGCAACGGTCGGCGGATGGAGGCCAGAACTACACGGATGCGCTGGGAACGGTAGTTGATGCTGCGACAGAGCCGAGCGTCGGGCCTCCTACCGGCAACATCGCGGGGCAAATCAAGGTGGACAACAGCAGTTGCTCGAGCCACGGCAATCTGTACCAGATCTTTGTGGGCCCTGACAATCCTGTGGACAACTCACACAACAGCGCCGCCTATATGAATGCTGCCTACGTGGGCGTGGCCACCGGCGTTAGTCTCACCAATCCCACGCTATCGTTCACTGACTACAAGATTTTCAGTTGTGGTGCGGGTTCGACGTGTCCTTCGGGGGCCGGTCTCGGCAACCTGTTCCCCGCGCTCGCGGTGGACAACTTCGGGTACGTATACGCCGCCTGGTCGGATAACACTGACGTCTATTATTCGTTCTCGAACAATCACGGGACGCGCTGGTCTCCGGCCATCAAGGTGACCCGGAACACTTCCCAGGCCGGAAGGTCGAACGTGTTCCCCTGGATCGCGGCGGATGGCAACGGCCACGTGGCCATCGCGTGGTATGGTGCCGACCAGGTCGGGAACTCGAATACAGTCTCGGCGACCAACACGCACTGGAACGTGTTCGTTGCGGAGAGCGTCAATGGCCATGCGATCTCGCCGACTTTCACGTTCAGCCAGGCTACCGACCACTCCAACCACACCGGGCAGATCTCAACCGGCGGCCTGCTGGGCAGCTCCGACCGGAGCCTGGCCGACTTTTTCCAGATTGGGATTGACCCGAATCATCTCGTCAACATTGCCTATGCGGATAATCACGCCGGTCCGTCTGTCACGTACTTCACGCGGCAAAAGGCGGCGACCGCGGGCATCTCTACCAAAGGCAAGTGTGCAGGCACCGCCCACGAAGCTGGCGGTAGCGGCCACATAAACGGTAAGCATGGTGGCCAGGCCCAGTTCAGCTTCAATTACGACGATTCCAACCAACCAACTGGCAGCGCGTCGTTCAGCGATTCCGGCTCAGGCGTCAACTTTCAGGCGACGCAGATCACGGCCGCCACCTTTGACCAGGTTGCGCACACCGTGACCCTCAGCGGAACTGGGACCGACAACGGGAACGCGGTAGGGTTCACGATCGTTGCGGCCGACAGCTCGCTGGCGTCTCCAGGACTGTTTAGCATCGCGCTTACCGATGGGTACAACGACAGTGGCAATCTGCTGGATGGAAGCGTTACCGTCTACTAAAAGGGAAATCCGGACAGTACTGCGAGGCCGGCTTATATTCGGTCTCGCAGTTTTTTTTGATTCGCACTCTGACCAGTTATCGAGGGATATTATCCTGCCCACGAGCTGTAGCACGAGTGTATGCAGCGCTCACTCATGCGCGAAGTACGCGAATGAATGAGGCAACCGGCAAAAGCAGGCCACCCGTCCCGCCTGTCATCGGGAGCTCGAGACGGGACACAAATCCGTGGGTGTGTTCATGTTCGCGCAGACCGTGGGGATACGTCCGCGGCAGAAGTTGGCGGCACGGCGGATCTGTTTCTGCTCGCCGTGCTCGGTCTCGCTGGCTATGGGACCACCACCCGAGGGCGCGCTCAACGTCGCCGCCTGGCAGATGATCCGCGACCTCGTCGGATCGGACCCGGCCCTGAACCAAGCGGCCTGGGAGTTCAACAAGAAAATAATGCCGCGTGCCCTGCTCGAAATATTTAATTCTTCACCCCACCTGCCGGAATCCCCAGCCGGGCTCGAACTTCTCCTACCGTCATCTGCGATACGGACTCGCACAAAGCGGGGTCGCGGTAGAGGGTGCGCTGTCCTTTCGCTTGGAGAAAAGCCTGCCATACACGCACGGGAGAAATGAACAGGCCGATGGCGGCGCCCCACGCGTCCAGCCAATAGACGACGAAGGTCTTGCAACCCGAGCGAAGTTCCCATGCGCCAATTTCTGCCTCGCCGATCCAGTCGGTGCGATAGCCCGTGAGGATGTGATGCAGATCGTGGAGCGGCGTCGCCCACTGGTGGGCCTTGGTATTGGGGAATCTTACCGGCCATCGCCAAAACTTGATGGTGTAAGTGGGAGCAGAATAGTCCTCGACGCGGAACCCGTTGCTGGCGAGAAAGCGGTCGCGCGCTTCCCGCATGGTAAGAGCGTCAGGATACGTGGTATTGGTTACAGGCGTATCCACACTTTGTTGAGTTTAGCTCACGGCCTGTCATAGGTGACGATCGAAGTGGCATGCTATAGTCCCGCCGTGTGAAGGAGGGACCTATCCCATGTCAAGACCGCCTTACCGTGGATTGTCGTTAGGATTGCGGGTGGTGTCCGCGCTGATCGCCTTTGGAAGTGTCTTTATGATTCTCGCTGACAAGCCGCTCGTCGTGCGAGTGTTCCTACATCCTCCCGCGTCGGAGGTTTCCACCTTGCTGCTGGCTTTGCTGAAGGAGATTGGTGGCGTGATGCTCATGATCAGCTTGATGCTGTTCCTCGCAGCCCGTGACCCGGCGCGTAACGTCGCCATCCTGGACGCACTCATGGTGGGTCTCTGCGTCCTCGCCATCACGCCGCTGCTGTCTCTCAAGATGCTCGATCTCGGCAGCCTCTATCCACCGTATCTGATCTGGGGACGATCCCTGGTCAGGCTGGCACTGGCAGCGGTCTTGTTTTATGCGCGCCCGCGGGAGACGCTATCGCCACAATAGCGCATAGTATCCCTGCGGCAAAAGCCGTCATTGATTTTGCTGCACTTACGGCGCGGCTCGAAGCCGCGCCCTTTCAAAAACGTGAACGAGATTGGAGTTTTTCAGCAGCCTGCTACTTCGACGCAGCCACGGGAATCATGGCGTGCTCGTAGGGCGTACCGGCCCACATCATGTAGGGTTTCCGGGGATCGGGGTCTTTCTCTTTCGTGAGGCCCAATGTCTTACTGGCCGGACCCAAAATCATGATGTGCGGGCCGGTGACGATCCAGTGATTGTCCGCGGTCTTGACGGTGGCATTGGGATCGGTATTGCTCGCGCCCACGTCGTCGCCCGATAGCATGTAGGAAAGCCCCATCTTGTCGGGCGGAGTGGCGTGAGTCATCACGGCATGCATGAACTCCATGGCATTGGCGTCATTGCACATTTTCTCGCCACCCATGATCATGCAGGTAAATCCATTGTTTCCGGCGCGCACTGAGCGCATGCTTCCGTCTTTCTCGATGCGAACGACACCTGCGCCTTCACCGATCGCCTGTGGAGCAGCCGAGACCGCCTGCTTGATGTACTCAGCATCCGTCATCTCTGCTTTCTGTGCTGGGCATGTCGCTGCGACCACCAGCAGCGCTACCGCCACTTGGAAAATTGTCCTTAAAGTACGCATAATCTCCTCCGTCGGAATTTCACCGGCACTTTAGATTTTGGATTCCTGCATTCTACGCCGCTGCCGACACCCACGTTTCAAAAAGCAAACGTTGGGCACCCACGCCTTACCGTGGGACACCCGCCCACTCCGAGATTACCCAGAGCTTGAATCCACCGACAACTTGTGCCGCCGGTGTTTGAAAAATTCAGCTATGGGGCAGCCCTCGTCGTGCTCTTCCTTCAGCGGCGAATGCACGCGGCGGATTTGGTGCTTGTGGGTACCGACCTTTTACTAGGGCTGCTGTTTGTGGCAGCCTTTTTCAAGACCCGTCGTACGTAGACTAGAGGGCCCGACTGCGTTCTTTGCGAAAGGACGCTCGCGCAAAAAAAAGGCCCCGCGGTGCGGGGCCGACTGGAAACGTTCGCTCTAAGGTGTAAGGAAGGTAGCAAACATCACCGAACAGTTGGAATACGGTCGATACTGTATATTTTCCCGTCCAGATAGGGACCGATTACCAGCCCACGTTTCCAAAAGCGGCACGTGGCTTTGCCCTTGACAAGCGTTCCGAGACCGCGACAATGGGCGCCCAGTGCACGGCGTCTGTATCCAGCACATGCGGAAGGAGTGCCTCCGATGCCCAAGCTCAAAGCCAACAACCTCACGATGAACTATGACCAGCAAGGAACGGAGAGCCTCTCATTCTCATTCCTCTCTTGCGCCGCCGATGACGCTTGTTACGCCTTCCAGGTGGCCGAGCACGCTTCCTTTTAGTTGCCCTTCGCCGACCCGGAGTACGATACATATGTTTACCTGGGCCGCCCGGACTACTTAGCCTTCTCGACCGGATACTGAAAGCACAGACCGTATCCATCGGGGTCGGTTACGCTCAACTGCCTCATGCCGTAGACGCGGACGACCGGCTTCTGCACCGCTATGCCTTTAGAACGGAGGTGTTCGTAAGCCTCATCCAGGTGGGGACAATAGAAAAAGAGCGTTGTATGACTATGCCCAGCCCACCGAGCGCGGTCGGGAGTTGCCGGACGCTGATCTGCTTCGAAAGCAGTGTTCAGCATTAACTCCGCGTCGCCCATTCTAAGCAGTCCCCAATCGAAGTGGTCGCCAGGCCTGGATTGCATGACGACTTTGAAACCAATCACATCCCGGTAGAACGCTACCGACGTGGGCATATCGAAGACTTCAATCAGTGGGGTCAGACCCTGGACTTTGATGGGCATCGACGGATCGCCTCCTCGATGGACTCGGCGTTCACGACGCAGGCTATCACAATTCATCCGCTAGGCCTCGGCGCGCATCTCATCTCCAGAAGGGGATCTGCTGCGGGCGGTATAATCCGCTTAAGGCTGTTTTCTTTTGGGGGTTCTCACCATGAGTATTGCCCAGACTCTCGGCGAGTTGCGCGAAAGTCCTTTTTCAGAACAGCGCCTTGCTTCCCGCAGAGTCAAAGACGAGCTGCGCGAGAACCTGATGGCGCGTTTGCGCCAGGGTTGTCCCATTTTTCCGGGGATCGTCGGCTATGACGACACGGTGGTGCCCCAGATCGTGAACGCGGTCCTGTCGCGTCACAATTTCATTTTGCTCGGCCTCCGCGGACAAGCGAAAAGCCGCATCCTGCGTGCGCTTACGGGACTGCTCGATCCGCAGACGCCTTACATTGCCGGATGTGAAATTCACGACAATCCGTATGCGCCAATCTGCCGGCGCTGCCGCGAACTGGTGGCGCGCGAACAAGATGCGACGCCGATCGCCTGGCTTAATCCCGAACAGCGCTACGTTGAAAAACTGGCCACGCCCGATGTGACGATTGCCGATTTGATCGGCGACATCGATCCCATTAAAGCCGCGCGCGGAGGGCACGAACTCTCCAGCGAGTTCACCGTGCACTACGGACTGCTGCCTCGCGCCAATCGCGGCATCTTCGCCATCAACGAACTTCCCGATCTCGCCGGAAAGATTCAGGTGGGACTGTTCAACATCATGCAGGAAGGCGACGTCCAGATTAAGGGCTACCCGATCCGGCTGCCGCTCGATATCGCTATCGTCTTCAGCGCTAATCCGGAGGACTACACCGCTCGCGGCAAGATCATCACGCCGCTCAAAGACCGCATCGGATCGGAAGTTCGCACACATTATCCAGCGACCGTCGAAGAGGGAATTGCAATCACCGCGCAGGAAGCCTGGGTCCAGCGGGATGGCGTCCGGCTGCATGTTCCGAAATACGTGCAGGAAGTGATCGAGCGCATCGCTTTCGTAGCGCGCGAGGACAAGAAAATCGACAAGCGTTCGGGAGTGAGCCAGCGGATGCCCATTTCCGCCATGGAAAATGTAATTTCCAATGCCGAGCGGCGCGCACTTAGTCACGAAGAGAGCATTATCGTCCCGCGCATCAGCGACATCTACGCGGCGCTGCCGGCCATCACCGGCAAACTCGAATTGGAATACGAAGGCGAGATGAAGGGCGCTGACTTCGTGAGCAGGGAACTGATCCGCGCTGCCATCGCCAAAGCTTACGACGGCTACTTCAAGAACACTGACATGCAGCAGATCGTACAATGGTTCGATCTCGGCGGCGAAGTCCAGTTAGCCGATTCGGCAGGCGCCGGCGAGGCACTTCCTTCGCTGCGCAGCATTCAGGGCCTGATGGAGAAAACCGTCAAAGTGAACGTCGGCCCGAAAGACACTGCCGAGAAACAAGTCTCAGCGGCGGAATTCATCCTGGAAGGCTTGCACGCCCACAAACGCATCGGGCGCAGCGAAGAGCGCGTCTTCAGCGCCGGCGAGAAGCCGCCACAGCCCAGAAGGCCGGAGAAACCGATTCAGGACGATGAGATGCCGTATCGTCCGAGAAAGCAATTTAACTAGTGAGTTCTCGGTTCTCAGTTCCCAGTAAAGACCTGGGTTTGCTGAGAACTGAGAACCGGGAACTGAGAACTGCGCTTGCGCCGCATACGCTACTCCAAATACGTGCCCGACCCGGCAGGCGAGATGAGCCTGGAGGATCTCCTCGGCGCGCTTTCGGATTATCTTCTGCGCAGCGGCTTTCAGGAAAACATGTGGTACGAGTTGCCCGAAGGCGAGCAGACCATGGACGCGTTGCGGCGCGCGATCGAGCAGGCGCTCCTCAACGGTGAACTGTTCGACGAGGAGATGCGCGATCGTCTCGATCAAATGCAGATGGAAGGCGAACTCGACCAGTTGATCGAGCAACTCATCGAGCGCATGCAGCAGGAAGACTATATTTCGATCGATCAGCCTCACGATCCCGCGAAGAGTTCCAGCGTGGGCGGACAGGTGGGAGAAGGCCAGCAGCAGGCCCGCTTCGAAATCACCGACAAGAGCCTCGACTTCCTCGGATTCAAAGCGTTGCGCGACCTGCTCGGATCGCTCGGCAAGTCCAGCTTCGGACGCCACGACACGCGCGACATGGCTACCGGTATCGAAACCAGTGGCGCGTCGAAGCTCTACGAATTTGGCGACACTCTGAACCTCGACATCACTGCTACGCTTTCGAACGCCATCCAGCGCGAAGGCCTCGACCTCCCGCTGAACATCGAGTACCGCGACTTGCAAGTGCACCAGTGCGAGTATCAGTCGTCCTGTGCGACTGTGCTGATGCTCGACTGCTCGCACTCGATGATCCTCTACGGCGAAGACCGCTTTACGCCGGCGAAGAAAGTCGCGATGGCGCTATCGCACCTCATCCGCACGCAATATCCGGGAGACTCGCTCTCGCTCGTGCTCTTTCACGATTCCGCGGAAGAAGTTCCGCTCTCTCAATTGGCCCGCGTGAAAGTTGGCCCCTACTACACCAATACCCGCGAAGGCCTGCGGACCGCGCAACGTATCCTCGACCGCCAGCGCAAGGACATGAAGCAGATCGTCATGATCACCGACGGCAAACCGTCGGCGCTCACGCTCGAAGATGGTCGCATCTACAAGAACGCCTTCGGCCTCGACCCGCTGGTCGTCAGCCAGACGCTGGAAGAAGTCTCGAAATGCAAACGCGCAGGCGTGCTGATCAATACCTTTATGCTGGCGTCAGATTATGGGCTGGTGCAGTTTGTCCAAAAGGTCACCGAAATGTGCCGCGGCAAGGCGTACTTCACTACGCCCTATACGCTGGGTCAGTATCTGCTGATGGACTACATGTCGCGCAAGACCAAGACGATCCACTAGAGACCACTGCGCCCATTTCTCTATTTTCCCGTTCCGGCAAGATCGATAACCTGCGCATTGGGGCACGGCTGGTGAAGGATGAGCACCGCCTCCGGATTACACTGCGGATAAAGAGTTAAAGTCAGCGCGCCGTTGATGGCGCCCGCGTGGTTAGGAGTGAAAGTGATTCCGAGTGTGCAGGAGTCCCCGGCTTCCAGAGCCGGCTGACTTCCACATGGTTTGGTCCCAGCCGTAACTGAGCTAAAGTCACCGCTGACCGTCAACGGGAGCAGAGACACTCCCGAACGATCGAGGTTATTGCTCACAGTGATCACCTTCGGCGCACTTGTCGTACCGACGGCTTGAGGATCAAATTGCAGCTGGCGCGGGGTGAACCTAACTTCCGGGGATACGTTTGCGGAAAGGCTGAGCGCCTGCGGACTTGTTACATCGCTGTCCACAATGGTGAGTGTGCCGGAAGCTTTCACCGGGAAGATAGACGCGCCGCCTGGTGGTCCAATTGCTACTGTGATCTCGCACTTGCCACCGGGAGGCAGCAAACCCCCGCAGGTTGTCGATTGAATGCTGTAGAGCGGGCTGCCGGAGGCGATCGGGCCAGAAACAGAGACACTCTGTACGGTGAGTGATTTCGTGGCGCTGCTATTGCTCAGGATCACAGTTCGCGTCCGGCTTGAGGTATCAAACGCTCCCTCGATTTTGAAATTCAGGCGCGCAGGCTGCAAAGAAACCTGAGTAGCGACAGTTCCGGTGCCCTTACCCGACAGCGCCGCTGTAAAGGCTGTCAATGGAAAATCAAATCCCGGATCGTGACTCGTGACCGTCAAAGTGCCGCCGATATCGCCGACGGCTGTCGGGCGGAACGCGACATTAATCGTGCAACTCTGGCCGCTCGAAAGGACGGCGGGACAGTTGTTGTTCTGTAAGTAGCCTCCGCTGGTTCCGATCGACCCAAAGCTGAATGCTCCTTGGTGGTTGATGAGGGTCACCGCCTGGGCAGGGCTGCTCGTACCCACTGCGACCGTTCCAAAGTTGGTCGTGGCTGGCGAAAATTCCAGCGGTGGCAGCGTAGAACCCGTGATATTCACGACCTGCGGACTGTTCGCTGCATTGTCGTTGATGGTGATGACGCCCGAGGTGTTCCCCACCAAACCTGAGATAAAGGAGACTTTGACGGTGCAACCCGCGCCCGGCGCAATGGTAGAACAGTTGTTCGTGACCGAATAACCGCCGCTGGCCACAACCGAACTCACTATCAAGTTGGCGTTCCCCGAATTGGTCAGGATAATGTTCTTCGTCGCACTCACACTGCCAACAACCTGCGGGTCAAATTGCAGGCTGGACGGCGAGACGTCAACTTGCTGCGAAGCCCCATATCCAGAGAATACAAGGAGAACCACTAGTACTGCCGAGGGAACCACGTGCTTTGTCTTCACATCGACCTCCGATTGCGCACGATGTTCAGCGTACCCAAAACAAGAGGTCGGCTTGTCGGAAGCCTGTAAAAAACACGTCATTTTTTTAGCTGCTGCCAGACTCCATCGTGAGAAGCCTGCTTCAGCGTTGTTAACGGTTTGCCAACACCGGCACCTGCTTAAGCCTTGAGCAGGTGTACCTCGGCGGCAGCCTGCGTGAGCGAGGGCCGAGCGCCACCAGACCGATTCATCACAAAACCAATGTGATGGCCCGCACATCCGCCTGATCCCGAACGCGCTATGCTGATCCCACTCCCAGGACCACTCCCGGTCCCGTTCTCTTCAGAAAAGGTATGACATGGCTGCATTCCGAAGATTGTTTGCCTTAGCCGTTGTGTGTCTGGCGAGCTTTAGCGCCGCCCAGCCTTCGGATCAACTTGCCGCGGCGCGCGTCCTCGGTCCGCACTGGAGGCAGATTTCCCGCTCCGCCGGGATGATTTTTTCGGGAACCGTGCTTGCCGTCGAATCGCGGCCTGCCAGAAAGGGCCAGCCCCTCCCGTTGATTGTGACCAAGTTCCGGGTGGATCTCGCCATCGCTGGCGTCCAGCCGGGACAAGTACTCACGGTTCGCGAGTGGTCGGGCGCTTCGTCAATGCATCGTTCGATGCGGGACGGCCAGCGGATGCTTATCTTCTTATATCCGCCTAGTCGGCTCGGACTGACCAGCCCGATCGGCGGGCCCCTAGGAGAGGTCATGCTCGATTCGCGCGGCGAGATCGTGCACACCGCCGCTCCCGATGACACTCGATCTCCACGGATGCAGAGAGAGACTACCCAAAGAGTCGACGTGGCAACCTCAGGGGCTAAAGCCCAATTCCAAAACAGCCTTAATGCAGCGCTAAAGCGCTGCTCCACCCAAAGTCAGACTCTTCGCGAAGACTGTGCAGCCCCAGCGCTGCCAGTCATCGCCGTGCGTCAACTGGAGCGGGTTATCCGCAGCGCCCGCAAGAACTAAGGAGTGAACATGCTCCGCCGGTTTCTGGTCGTTAGCGCTCTCGTGCTCGGCAACACTCTTCCGGTCACCGCCGGAGGCCCCGCCTATGTTGCCGGCGCGGGCTTCGATCCGGCCGTGAAAGGCCAGTCGCTTACATGGGCCAGCGGAAACGTGCAGTACTTCACCGACCAGGGAGACTTGAGCCCGATTCTCAGCGGCGGCCAGGCCGATGTCCTGGTTGCCGATGTGTTCACTCATTGGACCGGTGTTCCCGGCGTCGCGCTCACTGCGACCCAAGCCGGACATCTTGCCGAGGACGTGAGCGGCGCGAATGTGGTCGGCTTCCCGGATGGTACTTACTCGATCCCCGACGATATTCAACCCGGAGCCTTATCCACTCCGGTCGGAATTGTCTACGACTTTGACGGTCAGGTCACCGACGCGCTGCTGGGCGCTGGAGCCGGTGGAGTAGACTTCTGCTTCAGCAATGCCGCATATGGCGGACCCGACAATTTCAGCTCCGATGCGCACCTCATCCATGCGCTGGTGGTCATCAACGGCGTTTGCATTGCAGATACTTCGGAGTTGCCTGACGTCCGCTACCGGCTGACGCGCACCCTCGGCCGCGTGCTCGGACTCGGCTGGTCGCAAGCCAACCCGAACGTGATCACTCGCAAGCCGCCTCCTGTTCCCGATGATTTCGAAGGTTTCCCGCTTATGCACTATCTCGATCCCGTTGGGTGCGTTCCCATCGGCATCTGCTATCCCGACGCCGAGGTCCCCAAAATGGACGACCGTGCTGCGCTCGGCCGCCTGTATCCCGCCAATCCTGCCACTGGCAGAATCCACGGCAGTGTGTTCTTCACCGATGGCAGTGGAAGTCCCGCACAGCCCATGCAGGGTGTGAACGTAGTTGCGCGCCGCATAGAGTCGGGCCAGCCCTCGCGGCAATTCGTCGGGGCTTCCGTTTCCGGATTCGCTTTTCGCGGTAACGCCGGCAATCCGGTCAACGGCTTTGTGGATGTCCACGGCCAACCCTTTGACTATTTCGGCTCGGACGATCCCGCGATCGAAGGCGCGTTCGATCTCGCAGGACTAGAAATCTCCAACGGTAGCGGCAGTGCGAAGTATCAACTCAGCGTCGAAGCGCTGGATGCGAACTGGTCCGAAGGCGTGGGGCCTTATGCACCTGCCCAGGTTGCGCCTTCCGGCTCGTTCACTCCGGTTGTGGTCACAGTCCAACGCGGATCGGATGTCTCGCAAGACATCCTGATGCTTGGCAGTGCAGTTGCTCAAACCGACCCCGCCAGCGGTGGCACCTACGCAAACCCCGTCAACCTACCCCAGGGCGGAGGATGGGGGGCATGGATGTCGGGGTACGGCGTCGCCGACTGGCTGCAGTTCACGGCCCAGGCCAACCGCTCCGCATCCGTAACCGCGACCGCGGTAGACGAGGCCGGCCAACCTACCCAGGCCAAGCTCGCGCCTGTGATCGGCATCTGGCCGTTGAGCGACCAGAGTGGCGGCCCAGCTCCGGCTGCGACACCCTCGGCATTCAACACACTGGTTCCTGGGATGACTCGCCTCGATGCGCAGATAACCGCCGGCGGCAGCTTTCGCATCGGTGTCGCGGACTCGCGTGGTGACGGCCGCCCCGATTACTTCTACCTTGGCAGCGTTCTCTACGCAGACTCGGTGACCCCGCCGCGGATCAGCCTGCAAGGCGGACCTGCGACTCTACATGGTCTCGGCTTCCATCCCGGACTACAGGTGAGCGTAGGAGCGGCCACCAGCACGGTCCTTTCCGTCCTGGCCAACGACCTGCAAGCTGCGCTGCCGGCCGGCATCCAGGACGGCACAGCTTCGCTCATCGTCAACGATCCAGCGAGCGGCGGCTTTTCCCAAATGACAGACGCCTTGACCTACGGTGCTGCCGCAACCGACCTGCTGATCGTGTTGCAGGGAACGGAGCCCGCAACCCCGGTAGGTGCGGAGGCCGCCAACCCGATTCGCCTGCGCGTAGTTGCGGCGGATCGCATAACGCCGGTTAACGGCGCCACCGTGGCCTGGACTACCACCAACGGCGCCAGTCTCTCAGTTTGCGGCAGCGCCTCGAATTGCTCTGGATTGAGCGACGAGGCCGGGATCGCTTCCACTTGGGTGACGCCCACCGCCACCGGAACGAGTACCATCACCGCAGCTCTCGCCCCCGCCTCATACACACCGCCGCAATCGGCGCAGACGACATTGGTCGGCACCGCATCGTCGCTCGACCTGGCGGCAGTCGAGCCCACGAAGTGGATTGCACAGGGCGCGACGCTCGACGTTCTACTGACAGTGCGGGTTCTAAGTATTGGGGAACCGCAGAACAACGTCGCCATCAACTTCAGGGTCGCCAAAGGCGTCGGCGGACTATCCTCGGGCACCGGTACGACCAGCGATGCCGGCTATGCCTCCACCACCGTGCATCTCGTCAATCAGAGCTCCAATGTGCAGGTGACCGCCTGTGTGGCTCCCAACAATTCTCCCTGCCAGACTTTCACTCTGTTCTCCACGCCCGCGACGCTCTGGACTCTGGAAAACGTCAGTGGGTCAGTTCAGGTCATACCCGTAGGCCAACTGTTTCAGCCGCTGGCGCTGCGTGTCACCGACGGAGCGTCTCCCTCGAACCCCGTGATGGGAGTGAATCTGATTTTCGACGTCACGCTGGCTCGTATCCCTCCCGACAACGGGCCGCCTGGCGGTGGTGACGATGGCGGCGGTGGACACGGCATGCCGGTCATATTGGGAACTTACCAAACGCAAGCCGTCACCACCGAAGGCGGCCTCGCCAGCATGGTGCCTACCGTAGGGAATGTTCAAGGCTACTGCGATGTTCTCATCGCCGTTACCGCCGGCGCGGTCGTCTCGCAATTTCACCTGCAAGTCGTAGAACCGATAGGAGGTGGGCAGCAGGGGAAACGTGGTCTCGGTATCTCGAGGTTCAAGGACGGGGACAGGCGCGCGCAAGGGAGGAGATCAGTGGAAGAGTAGACCAGCGTGTTGTTATTGCCTGTGGGGCGGCCCCGCCGGTCTTCCTATATCACGCAATCCGATGCGGGCTTTCGAAAAAAGTTTCTTCGGGAGGGCACGGCTTCAGCAGTGCCGTAAAACGCCGTCTGGCAATTCGGCTTTAGCCGCAGAGGGCGTCCTTCCCGATCGTGCGGGCTCTACACTGCACAGCTGAAGCCGTGCCCTCCCGAATGTCGCTGTTAATTCCTGACGGTACTCACTATTTCGTCCACCGATCCACCCACTCATTCACCGTCTTGTACCAAAGCTGCGAATTCTGTGGCTTCAGCACCCAGTGGCCTTCGTCGGGGAAATAGAGCATCTTCGAGGGCACGCCTATCATCTGCAGCGTGGTGAAAAGCTGAAAGCCTTCGCTGACGTCGAGCCTGTAATCGAGTTGTCCGTGGATCACGAGCGTCGGCGTCTTGAAATTCTTCGCGTACTGGTGCGGAGACCACTTCTGATAACTGGCGCGGTTGTCGATGGGCGTTCCTTTGAATTCCCAGTTGTTGAACCAGAGTTCTTCCGTCGTGCCCCATGCGGACTCGGCGTTGAACATGCCATCGTGCGAGACGATGCACTTGAAGCGGTCGGTGTGGCCGAGAATCCAGTTGGCCATGTATCCGCCGTAGCTCGCGCCCAGCGCGCACTCCCGGTCTTTGTCGAGGAACGGATACGTCTTCTCCGCGTAGTCGAGGCCCTTCATCAGGTCTTCAAACGGAGCGCCGCCCCAGTCGCCGTTGATGGCGTCGATGAACTTCTGTCCGTAGCCAGTCGAGCCGTGGAAATTGATCATGATGACCACGTATCCGCTGGCGGCAAAGAGTTCGGGATTCCAGCGGTAGCTCCAATCGTCTCCCCAGGCGCCCTGCGGGCCGCCGTGAATGAGGAACTTCACTGGATATTTCTTGCTGGCGTCGAAGTTCGGGGGCTTGACGAGGAAGCCTTGAACTTTATCGCCGTTCGCGCCGGGGAACCAGAAGGTATCGAGGGGGGACATGGCGACTTGGGAGAGGACCGCGTCGTTAAGGTGAGTAAGTTGACTTGCTGGATGCTGCACCTTCGAAGTCTTGCAGCCCCCAGTCGTGATCTTCCCATTCGCACTCACCGAATCAGTGCAACTGCTCTGGGATTCGAAAACTGGCAATCCGTCCACAAACTCAGCTACGGATAAAACAAAGATTTGGGTTGGAAAGCCCAGCGCCATGCGACTGAATAGCAAATTCTTGCCATCGCGAGTTACTGCAAAGTCATCGTTGAAACCACGGGAAATCTCAACCATCACTCCGTCGAGGAGATTTACGCCGTAGGTGGGCGCTTCTCCCTTATCCTCTGACCCGAAATAGATTACTTTCGACTCTGGCGTCCAAGTGAATGTCCCCATCCAGCGATCAAAGCCTTCCGTTAGATTTTTCTTTTCCCCCGTCTTCCGGTCGTACAGCATCAGCCGAAACCGGTCGCTCTCGTATCCCGGACGCTGCTGGGCGCGGTAGGCGATGTATTTGCCATCGGGCGAATAGAGCGGAGTCGAGTCGCTGGCGGGATTGTCGGCGGTGATGTTCTTCGCCGGTCCGCCCGTCACCGGGACGATCCAGAGATCGTTGTTGGTGGACGTGGCTTCGACCTTGTCGTGATTCGAGGTGTAGCAAATCTCCTGGCCGTCGGGCGAGAAGGCGTAGTTGTCCTGTCCGCCGAGCGAGAACACCGGCGAATCGTAGTCGCCGGGTGTCAGGTCGCGGGGAGGAGGTGGCGCAATCCCTGCGCCCGCGGAAGTTGCACCGAGTCCCGATCGTGGGGAAGCGAGCACATCCGGGACCACGAAGAGGTGCGTGCGCTTGCCTGCTTTGTAGGCGTTCCAGTGCCGAAAGAGCAGGCGATCGAAGGTAAGCGCTTTGACCTTGGATTCCTCGGACTCTTTCAGCTTCTTCGCGTTGCAATCGGCTTCGTCAGCAGGCGGACCGTCGCATTCTGGATAAACGTCCGAGGTAAACAGAATGTTCTTGCCATCAGGCGACCAGAGTTCGCCGCCGGCCTCGGTTGCAATCGAGGTCAGCTTGCTGACGCCCTTAACGTTACCTGCAGCGCCGTCAAACTCCGCAATCCAAACCTGCGATCCCCCCTCCTTATTCGAGAGAAACGCAAACCGCTTCCCATCCGGAGCCCAGCGCGGACGATCGCCATCCTGATCGGCAATCAGCACCCGCTCCTGCCCACCCGCGAGCGGCACGATCCAGATGTGCGGCGTCTTCTTGTTGGTCGCAAGATCGACATCGACGGCGCTGAAGAGAACCCACTTCCCATCCGGCGAAGGCACCGGCTCGCCCACGCGCTTCAGCTTCATCATGTCTTCGAAAGTGAAAGGATGCTTGGCTTGGGAAAAAGCGGGAAGAGTCAAAAGAAGAGCAACAAAGATAAGACGCCGCAAAGGGCACCTCCGGAGAACAGGAGAGTGTAGCACTGGGGGATTGCAGAGATCAGATTGCAGAGGTGAAACAACCCCAAAAAGAATTGTCATCCTGAGCGCAGCGAAGGACCTGCTTTCGCCTGCTGCTGAAAAAAGCAGGTCCTTCGCTGCGCTCAGGATGACAATTCATGAGGTGGGAACGCCGTTGTGAAATGGAGAAGTTCTGACTCTGCCATCTGACCTCTCACCCCTGACCTTGCTGTACCTCTGCAACCTGACCTCTAACCTCTGACCTCGCCTTAAAGTCCTTCCAGCATCGCCGTCATTTCCGAGTGCGCGTGCGTATTCCCGGTCCGTCGCGCCGAAGAGATTCCATCTACCAGGAGCCTTTTGGCGTCATCGATGCGGCCAGCTTTCTCCAGCGTCTGCGCCGCCATGAAATACCCCGCCGTGTAATCCGGATTCTTCTCAAGTAGCGTTTTGAATTCCTGCAAAGCCTGCTCGATCTGGCCTACGTTCGAGTACTCCATCGCTAACCCATAGCGCGCGAAGGCATCGCCAGGATTTGCGGCAAGAATCTCCGTCAGCATCGCGATGCGATTCATAAAAAGTAGGTCTCAGGTCTAAGGTGTCAGGTCTCAGGTTAAAAGCCAAGTGCCAATTGCTAAATGCCAAGTGCCCACCCCCGCGTTACAATGATTTTTCTCCTGGAGAGCTTATTTGGCCTGTCCCTATTTTGTGCCGCGGGAGATTGTGAACGACGGCTCCTGGCTCCATCCCTCGCGCCTGCCTCTGGGAGCGGGTTGGAGCGGCCAATGCTGCGCTTCGGGACAGGAAACTACGCCGGCTGAATCCTCCCTCCGCGATTTCTGCAATCTGGGCAACGCCACCGCCTGTCCGCACCTTCCGCGCGAGCGCGATTGGGACGCGATCCATTTTTCGGTCGCCCGCACCAGCGTGGAACAGATCACCCTCTGGTATGTTTGCGAGTTGGCGCACGCTCCGGTTGAACACGGGAAGCTTACTTTCGATCGCGCTGGAGAACGCTGGCTGAACCCACACGCGGATGCGCGCGTTCAGAGACTCGCAGCATGCTATCTCGAAACTTACCGCTCCCGTCAAAACGAAAGGCGGAGTGTGGCTGAAGAGGTGGCAGCCTCATGAAAAAAGTACAAAGCTGGACCTCCGGGGGTGAAACCTGCAATCAGGAAAATGGGTTAACCGCAGCGCTAAACCGCTGCGCCCCCCAAATGGGTACTACTTCCTTATGACCGATCACGATCCACTCCGTCCCCGGCCAGTCCGCGACTCCAAATCCGAGATGACGGAGATCGTCCTGCCCAACGACGCCAACCCTCTCAATGCTCTCCTGGGCGGACGCCTCATGCACTGGATCGATATGGCCGCCGCCATGGCCGCTCATCGTCACTCCCGTCAGTATGTGGTTACGGCGTCCATCGATCATCTCGACTTCCTCGTGCCCGTTCGTGTGGGCGACATCGTCATCCTGCGCTCGTCGGTCAACCGCGTTTACTGTACTTCCATGGAGGTCGGGGTGAAGGTCTGGGTCGAGAACTATCACACCGAGAGCTGCCAACACGTCAGCTCAGCTTACCTGACCTTTGTCGCAGTGGATGCCACCGGCCGCCGGCTAACCGTCGCACCCGTGGTTCCCGAGACTGACGAAGAAAGGCGTCGCTACGAAGATGCCCTCCGCCGCCGCGAATTGCGCCGCTCGGAGCTGGCACGCAGAAAGAAGATTCAAACGTAATCATCGTCGGTGAGTCGTTTTCGAGATAAAGGTAACGGTTTTTTTTTGCTGACACCTAAGATCTGACACCTGATACCTTTCTCTATGGACAGCGCTCTTCTCATCCATCGCATCCACTTCGCATTCACGATTACGTTCCACTATCTCTTCCCCCAGCTCACGATGGGCTTGGCATTACTGATCGTCGTTCTCAAGACCATCGCATTGCGCCGCAACGATCCTGTCTACAACCAAGCCGCGCGTTTTTGGGCAAAGATTTTCGGCATCAACTTCGTGGTAGGAGTGGTGACGGGAATCCCGATGGAATTCCAGTTCGGCACAAACTGGTCGCACTTCTCCCGCTTTGCCGGCGGCGTGATCGGTCAGACGCTGGCCATGGAAGGAATGTTTGCTTTCTTCCTCGAGTCGGCATTCCTCGGACTGTTCCTTTACGGCGAGAAGCGGCTGAGTGCGCGAGCGCATTGGCTTTCGGCGGTGGCCGTCTTTCTTGGTTCCTGGTTGTCCGGCTATTTCATCGTCGCTACCGACGCTTTCATGCAGCATCCCGTGGGCTACTTCACGGCACCGGATGGCTCCGTGCAGCTCGCCAGCTTTTGGGATCTCATCCTGAATCCGTGGGCGCAATGGCAGTACGCTCACACCATGATCGGAGCGGCGATCACCGGCGCCTTTGTCATGGCGGCGGTGGGCGCGTTCTACCTGCTTGGGAACAGGTTCACTGAGCACGCCCGCATCTTTGTAAAGACCGGAGTCATCGCCGGTTGCGTGTTCAGCATCCTGCAGCTGTACCCGACCGGTGACGGACAGGGCAAGATGATCGCGACCCATCAGCCAGTCACACTCGCCGCCATGGAAGGATTGTTCCAGGGACGGCAGGCCGCGCCCCTCGTCATCATGGGGCAGCCCAACGACCAGCAGGGCAAGATTGACAATCCGGTTGAAGTCCCGGGCATGCTCAGCATGTTGACATATCGCCGATGGAACGCTCACGTAAAGGGACTTGACGCCTTCCCCAGGCAGGACTGGCCCGACAACATCCCGCTGCTTTACTACAGCTACCACATCATGATTGGCTTGGGGACAATCTTCATCGCCATCATGGTGGTCGCCGCGTTCCTCCTTTATTGCGACCGGCTGTTTCACGCGAAGTGGATGCTCTGGATCCTGCTGCTCTCCGTCCCTTTCCCCTACATCGCTAACACGGCCGGCTGGATGACTGCCGAACTTGGCCGTCAGCCTTGGCTGGTGTACGGGCTGATGCGCACCGCGGACGGCTACTCCAAGACTGTCTCCGCCGGCAACGGGATGTTTACTTTGCTCGGATTCATGGGCCTCTATACTGTGCTCGGCATTCTCTTCCTGTTTCTGATGAAGCGAGAACTAGAAGCGGGACCGACCGGCGAACACGAGCCCGTTCGGATGGAGGCGAGGTAAATATGGCGTCCCTTTGGTTCTGGATTGTCGCAGCGATGATCACGGCCTACGTCGTGCTCGACGGATTCGATCTCGGCGCCGGAGCAATTTACTTGGCGGTCGCCAAAACCGACGATGAGCGCCGCCGCGTCCTGGGTTCCATCGGTCCGGTGTGGGACGGCAACGAAGTCTGGTTGATCGCGGCTGGCGGGGCGCTCTACTTTGCGTTCCCGCAGCTCTACGCATCAAGCTTCAGCGGATTCTATCTTCCACTGATGATGGTGCTCTGGCTGCTCATACTGCGCGGCATCGGCATTGAGTTCCGCGCCCATGTCCGCAATCCGGTGTGGCAAAATTTCTTCGACGTGGTGTTCAGCGTCTCCAGCATTCTGTTGGCCATTTTCTTCGGCGCTGCCCTGGGGAACGTTGTGCGGGGCGTGCCGCTCGATGCTACCGGCTATTTCTTTGAACCGCTCTGGACCAATTTCTTCGACTTGGGTCCGCAAACCGGCATTCTCGACTGGTATACAGTTCTGATCGGCGGGCTCGGTATAGTAACGCTGACCGCCCACGGCGCACTCTATGTTGCGGTCAAGACGGATGAAGATCTCGGTCGCCGCGCTCGCGGCGTGGCACTGCTCTGCTGGCCATTGCAATTCTTTCTGACTTGCAGCAGCCTAGTTGCTACCTATTTCATCCGCCCCGAAGTCATGGAGAATTACGGCAAACACATGATTGGTCTTCTCATTCCCATCGTGGTCTTCGCCAGCCTCGCCGTGATGCTGTGGGCGAATCCCAAGGGCAAAGAGAAGCTCGCCTTCGTGGCTTCGAGCCTCTACATCACCGGAATGCTGGTGGGCGCCGCTTTCGCCCTGTATCCCGTCGTCCTGCCGGCGCGCGACCGCCAATACAGCCTGACCATCTACAACACGGCCGCCGGCAGTCACGGTCTGAGCGTAGGTTTTGCCTGGTGGATTTTAGGCGCAGCCCTCGCGGTCGCATATTTCGTGTTCATCTACCGGATGTTCCGCGGGAAAGTGCAGGTGGGAGAAGGGCACTACTGAAATCAGCACTTAGCATTTTGCACTTAGCATTTAGCTCTTCGTTATATGGAGAGTCGGTCCAAGGCGATCGTTTCTCCTGGACCAGTTGTGCGACAGTCGATGAGTGCCCCAGTTTTTGCTAAGTGCTAATGCGGAGTGCCGACTTGTCCCTCCCGTATAATCAGAACAATGAGCGCCCATTCCCATTCCGGGCAGCAGCAGCCCAGTCCGCAACCGCTACCTGGCGTCAACGCCATCATCGCGGTCGGTTCCGGCAAGGGTGGAGTGGGCAAGACCACGCTCGCGGTCAATCTTGCGATCGTCCTCAGCAAGATGGGACATCGCGTGGGACTGCTCGATGCCGACGTTTACGGGCCTAACGTCCCATTAATGCTGGGAACAAGCGAGCAGCCGAAGGTCTTGGGAGAGAATCGCATCGAGCCCCTAACCGTCCACGGCCTCAAGGTAATCTCCGTCGGATTCCTCAATCCTGGGGATAAGCCTCTCATTTGGCGTGGGCCGATGCTGCATTCGATTATCCGTCAGTTCCTGGGATCGGTGGAGTGGGGCCAACTGGACTATCTGGTCGTCGATCTCCCGCCCGGCACGGGCGATGTCGCGCTCTCGCTCATTCAAACCGTCCCACTCACAGGTTCGATCGTCGTGTCCACGCCTTCCGACGTTGCCTTGCAGGACGCCCGCAAAGCCATCGAAATGTTCCGCCAAATGAAGGTCGACATCGTCGGCATGGTCGAGAATATGAGTTACTTCGTCTGCCCGCACTGCCAGCACGAAATCGACATCTTCTCGCGCGGGGGAGCCGAGAAGACTGCGAAACAGTTCGACGTCGCATTTCTGGGAAGCGTCGAACTCGATCCCGAAATTCGCAGGTCAGGCGACAGCGGCTCACCAACGGTGCTCAAAGGCGAAGACTCGCCGCATGCGAAGTCGTTGTTCGAGTTCGCTCGCCGGGTCGTTGAGCGCGTGGACGAGATCAAGGCCAGCAGTTCTGCAGGCGTGGTCCAGATCCAGTAGGCCTGCCCCTAATGCTGCGCTCTCACTCGGGCATGGCAGAATAGCGCGATGCCAATCGAGCAACCTTCCGCAGTTCCTGCCTTCCTTTACGGCACCGCCTGGAAGGAAGACCGCACCGCGGCCCTCACAGAACTCGCTCTCCGCTTGGGATTTCGGGGCATCGACACGGCTAACCAACGGCGGCACTACTTCGAAGCAGGAGTAGGCCAGGGGTTGGCAGCCGTCTATCGCGCGGGAGTCGTCTCCCGCGCAGATCTCTTTCTACAGACAAAATTCACCTATCAGCGCGGGCAGGACCACCGGCTGCCCTACGATCCCGCAGCCAGGCTTTCCGTTCAGGTCGCGCAGTCGATGGTCAGTTCACTCGAACATCTGGCGACCGACTACGTTGACAGCTATGTGCTGCACGGGCCGTCGTCAGGCTACGATTGGACCGATGCTGACGCCGAGGTTTGGGAGGCGATGAGGAAAGAGCGCGATGCCGGTCGCACACGGCTCCTCGGCATGAGCAATATGTCTCTGCAACACCTTGAACAGATGGCCGCCGCCCATATCGAAGCCCCTGCCTTTGTGCAGAACCGCTGTTTCGCTCGCCTTGGCTGGGACCGCGATGTGCGATCGTTCTGCCGCGAGCGAAAGATTGTCTACCAGGGCTTCTCGCTCCTCACTGCGAACGTTGAGGTGTTGCATCATCCTATGGTCAAAGGTCTCGCCTCTCGCGCTGACGTCACGCCAGCCCAGGTTGTATTTGGATTCGCCCACGCGGTTGGGATGCTGCCGATGACCGGCACATCCAGGGCCGAGCACATGAAGCAGGACCTAGCCAGCCACAACTTGGAGCTCTCACCGGACTCTGTGCAGGCCATCGAGTCGCTGGCAGGATGACTTGGATTGCGCTACCTAAGCCAGCCGGCGGATCGCGCCTAGCGTCTTCTCAACCTCTTCCGGCGTGTTGACCACGCCGCAAGCCAGGCGTGCATAGCTGACGCGATAAGGCGTGGTAGAGGCAATAATTTTCCGCTCCAGGAGCCGGCTCACCACTTCACCCGACGTCATCCCTTTCACGTCAAAGCAGGCCATTCCAGCGGAAAGACTCTCGTCGCGCGGTGTGTAAAGCCGGACGTGTGGCATGGGCGCGAGTCCCTCCTTCATCTGGTGATTCAGTTCGTGAATGCGCGCGGTGATGCGGCCTGGCCCTATGTCTTGATGAAATTGGAAAGCCTCTGGCAATGCCCAGTGGTGTTCGAAAGCTTGAAAGCCACCCGGCGAGAACCATGCTGCGCGTGCCGGGGAGACTGGCTCCTTCTCGTCTCCCCAAGCCTGAAACAATTCATTGGCGTGAAAGGTGGGAATGGTCGGGCGCATCCTTGCCCACACGGCGGGCTTTGCCCAAACAAAACCCGTCCCCCGCGGTCCAAAGATCCATTTATGCGTGCCCGCCGAGAATGCGTCGCAGCCTATTGCGGTGATCCTGGGATCTTCTACGCCCATGCCGTGCACGCCATCGACGACTAGGAGCACCCGGTCTTTTTCATCGCGGCTGGCATTCACGTCGGCAATTGCATCAGCAATCCGGCGGATCGGAAGCCGTAAGCCGCTGGCTGAGTGCACCCATGTCACGCCCACGACTCTCGTCTTAGTCCCGATCCCCTTGCGAATTCGATCCACGATCTGGTCGGGCGAGATCGAGTCGTAGGAATCGAAGAGGGGAATCTTGCGCCAGGTCGCCCCGCAGCGGCTAATCGCAAGCCGGATCGACTCATGGTGGACGAAATGATCGTGCACAGTCGTGAGCACTTCGTCGCCTTCGCGAAGTGGCAGGCCATGGTAGATGAGCGCGAGGCCGGTCGTCGTGTTCTGGGTCAGCGCGATATCGTTCGCGTCGCCGCCGATGTAACTGGCGATGGCATTGCATGTTTTCAGTGGCAGGTTTTTTTCGCGGCTCTCGAATAGTGCGGTCTCCACCGTCACGAACGGATTTGCGTCCAGTTGCCGGCGGTATTTCTCGATTGCTTCGCGAACCGGACGCGGATGAGAGGTCAAATAGAAAAGGCCAAGATGAATGTAGTCAGGCGCAAGATCGAATTCCCGGCGCACTGCTCCCCAGTCGTCGTAGCGAGCGGGACTGGCCATCTTCATTTTTTGGGCGTCGGCCAGTAGCGGCGTAAGGGCTCCTGCGGCAACTGAGAGCGAACTGCTAACCAAAAAATCGCGACGAGTCACGGACATGTGGGTTTTCCTCAAATTGTGGGTACGAGACTATATGCCAGGCGAATGGGAAGCCATCCGAAAGTTGCGGTCAAATGATAATCAGTCGTCACGATCCTGGTTTCTTGTTGGCAAAGCGGGCGAGTCGATAAGTCGAATCCGCGCTTGCATCCTTCAGTACCAGCCGAGCGACCATCTCTCCCAGCGCCGGACCATGCTTGAATCCGTGCCCCGATCCACCGCCGACAATCCAGACGTTCACGTTGGCAGGATGCCGGTCGATGATGAAGTTGTGGTCCGTCGTATTCTCGTACTGGCACACGCGAGTCTCGATCAGTGGAGCGTCTTTCATTCCGGGAAAGCGATAGGCAAGATACCGGCGCGCCTCGGCCAATCGGTCGTTGTCAACCAACCGCTGTCCCGAGGTGGGATCGAACTCGGGCCCCCGCGTGTCATCCGCCAGCTTGAAGCCGCGGCTCAGGTTTCCGGGAATTCCATACATGAAGTGATCGCTGTGGTCCGCCCAGACCGGCAAATTGCCTTCGTCGAAGCGGTAATCGCCTGCGGGAGTACCGAAGAAGAACACGTCCTGCTTGGTCGAGACAAAATGCGGGCCCACGGTCTGAGGAAACAGTTTGCCCAGCCACGGCCCGCAAGTAAAAACATATCGATCGGCGACCAGCTTCAATCCATCCGAGAGTGGCAAGGCCTTCCAGTCCCCACCTTCCAGCTCCGGGGCTAATACCGCTTCCTGTCGATATTCCCCGCCTTCCGCTACAAAGTGCTCGACCACCGCCTGTGCCGAGGCGCGTGCCAGCAAATACCCGCTATGGGGTTCCCAGATTCCCCACTCGACTTTTTCAAAATTGATTTGCTTCCAGCGCCGTACCAGTTCGATCGCCGCCAGTTGTTCGAAGGGAATTCCCGCATCTTTAAGCATCGGCAGCGACCCGCGCTCGAATTCGCCATCGCCTTCCACCATCCACAACACGCCGATGGAATGAAAAAACTTCTGTTTCCACTGCGCTTCGTATTCTTTCCAGAGCTCCATCGCCCGCGCCACCATTTTGGTATAAAGCTGATTCGGTCCATAGGCCCCGCGCATCACCCGCGTCTCTCCTCCCGACGAAGCGCGCGAGTTCCCCGGTCCCCATGCGTCGAGCAGTGTGACCCGCGCTCCTCCGCGCAGAAGATAGAGGGCCGTCCATCCGCCGAACGCGCCCGCACCAACCACTGCAACATGAGGTTTGTTATTCATGGATTTTGGAGCCCCACCAGTATCATGATCTGCCGCCGGGGACGCTAGTGCAGCGAGCGCATCCCGTCCAGCGATAGCTGTCACGGCTGCCAATCCCAGCTTGACGACATCGCGCCGGGAAACCTTGATAGCCGCTTTCCAATCCCGGTTCAACGAGCCCCCATTTTCAGCCATAAGAGATTCCCCACCATACATAAGAAGATGGCGCATCTCCAAACCTCGTCGTGACGGTTATGAGGGAAATCGCCTACAACTATCAACTGGACATTACAAGTGCGACTGTCGCAAATAGGCATCCATCCATCGATCGCCTTTCTGTATGAGAAGCCGAGAGCCCGAGGAGACTAGAATGGATTGGATTTACCTCGTGCCATGGCCAACAAACTTCCGTTGATCTCGCCCGAAATTCGCGCAAAGCTCGAAACGGCAAGGGTCGCACGTCTGGCCACGCTGGACTCTGAACGAAGGCCACACGCGGTTCCTATCTGCTTTGCCTGTGACGGGTCGGTTTTCTATTCTGCAATTGATCGCAAGCCGAAGCGGGTGGCTCCGACCCGGTTGGCGCGGCTGAAGAACATCAAAAAGACACCGCAGGTGGCGTTGCTCGTGGATCAGTACGACGAAGACTGGACACGCCTCTGGTACGTTCTCGTACGGGGAGAGGCAGAGCTGGTTTCTACCTCAGCGGAACACGAGCGCGCTATTCAGGGCTTGAGAGCGAAGTATCCGCAATATGACGCGGATATGCTCGCCGATGATGCTCCTGTCCTGCGCATTACTCCTGTGCGCATCACCGCATGGGGCAAGATCTAGTACCGTAGCCACTAAGTCGCGACTAGTTTACAGTCATCATTCCCTGTAGTTGTTCCAGTAGAGACAGCCAGCGGTCGAGAGACTGCCCTCCGGGAGCAAACGCCGGATCAAAGAAAACTTCGTCGGCCCCAATTTTGGCGCAGCCCCTGACGTCTTCGCTGATCTGTTCGAGCGAACCGGAGAATATCGCCCTGTCGTTGCCCAACGGTTTTTCAGTGATCTCCAGGACAGCATGAACCACCATGGTCATGGCGGTTGGGTCGCGTCCGGCTTCCTTTGTCATCAGTTTTATGGTGCCGAACATCTCAGCCATAACGGGCACCGGGAGAAAAACCGGATTCCATCCATCGGCCAGGTTTGCAAGACGCTTTAGAGCAGCTGGAACAAATGCTCCCAGGTAGATCGGAGGATGCGGCTTCTGCACGGGCTTGAGATCGATGTAAGACCTGGGCACGTTGAAAAACTTTCCGTGAAATTCGACCGGATTCGTCGTCCAAATGGCCTTGAGCAAGGGCAGAAATTCATCGGCCAAAGCGCCTCGCTTTTTCATGTCGGCGCCGGTGGCGTCCATTTCGTCTTTGTTCCAGCCGAGACCCAGCCCGACGCATAGCCGGCCGTTGGAAAGCACATCGAGGGTGGTCAGCCGGCGAGCCAGCACGACAGGATTGTGGTAAGGCATATCGAGCACGCTTGTGCCGAGCCTGATCTTCTTAGTCTGTGCGGCAACGTAAGTGAGCGCGTCGAGCGGATCAAGCACCTGCTTGTAGATTTCAGGCAAGTGTCCGTCGGGCGCGCCGGGATAAGGTGTTTGCAGTTTCAGCGGGTACAGCAAGCGTTCGATCGTCCATAGGGTGCTATATCCGAGAGCCTCGGCGTTTTGCGCGACTTTCGTGATAGCTTCCGCGGTGCCGATGGGCCCGATGTTAGGCAGTGAGAAACCAATCTTCATGGCACGCCCTCTGAAGCGAAGGTGGCGCGTATTTAACCACAAACAGGCCACAGTCTGAAATGGGAGATGGGTGGCTCACTGCTGGGCTGACTGATCCTCCAATGTTCAATTGCCACAGAATACCCTGCGCCCGCTCCTTGACGGGGTGAGCATTCTACCCCCCTCGAAAGTACCCCATCCAAACTCTCACCCTACGATCCTTCAGGAGGTTGTGCGAGCATATTTCTGAGGTCTAGCGAAAAGGAACAGCTCGCAGCCAAATTGGGTACGGGCT
>JACXTT010001413.1_pt1 | contig 39857 bp, 37 predicted proteins | sample 9270951 | NCBI WGS metagenome assembly JACXTT01 (sample SAMN15532306, study PRJNA645909) | rock metagenome | isolation source: weathered quartz diorite | place: Puerto Rico | collected 2017-06-21
CATGTTACTCCTTTTAAAGAACTTTCTCGCCTCCCTATCTCAGTTCGGCTATATATTCGTTAAGCATTGCGCTTAATAAATCTTCTGGTTTGTTTCCTCCGAAATCGCTCCGTCGGTCTCGAGACTTCCCATCTCTCTTTTTTGCTTGCTCAGCTAAACCTTTCGTCTAACTTTTCTCCTTCTACATCTCTAAGCTTTCTGCCTTACGCTTTCAGCTCCTTTTTCTCCCCCGTTTTGGGACTGCAAAGGTAGAAATGTTTTCTTAATTTCCAAAAACTTTTTTTTATTTATTTTCAGACCCTTATTCCTTCTTTCAATTCGTAAAAAACAATCGCTGTTTTTTATTTGGGATTGCAAATGTACAGAGAAAAAGCACACGCTACCAAACAAAAAATGAACTTTTTTGCAATTAGCTTGTAACTGCCTGTTTTATAGTAAGGCTATTTAAATATGGGCGTTAAAAAACAACGTGATCTGGTCGCGCAAAAGCGAAATTAGTACTGGCCGGTGGCCAATAAAACCAAAGTGCAGGCATATAAAGTTTCAATCCCCTGCTCTTTTGCCATCTTTTTTAATTCATTATTTTCTGTGCCGGGGTTAAAAATAATCCGTTTGGGGTGGGTTCGCATAATGTAATTATACAATGGCGGTTGGTTTTGCGGGCCTATATATAAAGTAAGGGTATCCACATCCTGATGGATAGTTTCGGGCTTTTCTATAGGCACACCGGCAACAGTGCCCGTTTTAATGCCTACATTAATTATAGTATGGCCTTTACCCACCAGGCGGTTAGCGGCCAGGTTGGCGTAACGGCCTGCATCGGGCGTAGCTCCTAATACTAAGGTTGTTTTATTTAGCATGTTTTCTATTATCCTATTATAACGTATCCAACCACAAATTTAAAGCCACTATATAGTGTATAAGTTAGCGCAAAGTAATTTTTAGCAGCACAGCTATTATAACACATAAAACGCTGCGCTTGCGCAGTTGATACCATCAATAGCGGCAGAAATTATGCCACCTGCATAACCCGCACCTTCGCCACAAGGAAACAACCCGGTAATTTGCGGGTGTTGCAATGTTTCTTTATCGCGGGGTACCTTAACGGGAGATGATGTGCGCGACTCCACTCCCACCAAAATAGCCTCGTTAGTATAGTAACCACGCATTTTACGGCCAAACTCCGGTAGCGCTTTTCGCAAACGTTCGTTTACCCAACGGGGTAATACTTGTTTTAGCTCTACGCTTTTGGTACCAGGCAGGTAAGAGTTAACTGGCAGATCGGCCGAAAGGCGGCCTTCAAAAAAATCGACCATGCGCTGTGCCGGTGCAACAAGGTTACCGCCGCCAGCTTTAAACGCCGCTTGTTCTATCTGGTGCTGAAAGTTTAACATCCGGAAAGGGTCATCGGGTTTACCGGCAACATCCTCCAAATTAATTTGCACAACCGTGCCCGAGTTGGCGAAGGGGTTGTTCCGCTTAGATGGGCTCCAGCCGTTAACTACGATCTCATTATAGTCTGTAGCGCAAGGCGCTATAATGCCACCGGGGCACATGCAGAACGAAAACACACCGCGGCCATCAACCTGTTCAACCAGGTTATAGTACGATGGTGGTAAAAACTCGCCCCGGTTTTCGCAATGGTATTGCGCCTGGTCGATAATTTGCTGCGGGTGCTCAATACGCACGCCCAGGGCAAATGCTTTTGGCTCTATCAAAACGCCCTGGTTGTGGAGCATCTCAAATACATCGCGTGCGGAGTGGCCTGTAGCTAAAATAACCGCGTTGGCTTTTATCTCATTGCCGCCCGCGGTTTTAACGCCTTGTATCTTATTAAAATTAATGATCAGGCTGGTTACTTTGGTATCGAAATGTATTTCTCCCCCCGCGTTTCGGATAGTATCGGCTATAGCTGTGATGATCTGCGGTAGTTTATTGGTACCGATATGCGGGCGCGCATCAACCAATATGTCCGGCGATGCGCCGTGGGCAACAAAGGTTTTTAATACCTCGTTTACATCGCCACGTTTGGTAGAGCGGGTATACAGTTTCCCATCCGAATATGTACCTGCGCCCCCCTCGCCAAAGCAGTAGTTTGATTCGGGATTGATAACACCCTGTTTATTAATAGCGGCAAGGTCGCGGCGGCGCTGTTTCACGTCTTTACCCCGCTCCAAAACTATAGGCTTTAAGCCCAATTGGATACATTGCAGGGCGGCAAACAACCCGGCAGGCCCTGCACCTATAATAATAACCGACCTGGCTTTGCTTACGTTTGGGTAATTTGTGGTGAACACATCTGCAGCAGGCTGCTCATCAATAAAAGCTTTGATCTGCAGCCGGTAAATAACTTTACGCCCGCGGGCATCAATTGATCTTTTAACTATCTTTAGGGCAAATAATCTGCTTAACGCGATGTTGAGGGTAGCCGATGCTATCTTTTTTAAAGCGGCATCATCTTGATGCTCATGCGGCAGGCAGGTAATTTCGAGGTCTTTGATCATACTGGGCCGGGTTTTTATCCCGGATGGCGACAAAGATAAATGATTTTACAGATCAAATAACCATGGCACTATTTAACGACGAAGAACAACAACAAATAACCGATGCCATAGCGTCTGCCGAAAGGCAGACATCGGGCCAGTTACGCGTTTGTATTGAAAAAAATTGCAGCGAAGACCCTAAACACCGGGCGGCACACTATTTTCATAAACTGGGTATGCAGCATACCAAACATAGGCATGGGGTGCTCATCTACTTAGCCACGGTTGACCGTAAGTTTGCTATTATTGGCGATAAAGGTATCAATAAAGCTGTGCCTGCTGGTTTTTGGGATAAAACCAAAGATGCCATGCTGCAACATTTTAAACAAGGCGAACTGGTTGAAGGTGTGGTTACCGGCTTAAAAACCGCAGGCGAGCAAATGGCCAGATACTTTCCGCACCATGATGGCGACCAAAACCAGTTGCCCGATGATGTTATTTTTATGGATGGCCAATAAACTTAAACCTATGTTAAAAAAATATTTATTTAGCTTTTTACTGCTATTTACTGCCCTACATATTAAGGCGCAAGATTACCCGGCGAAGTCAACCACGCTGGTAACCGACTATACCAACACCCTATCGGCTGATGAAAAGGCGCAACTGGAGCATAAATTAGTTGCTTACGCCGATTCAACATCTACACAGCTGGCAATTGTGCTGATGAAAACGGTTAACGGAACCGACATTGCCGAATACGGTAAAGGCCTGGGCAATGCCTGGGGTATTGGGCAAAAGGATAAGAACAATGGCGTACTGATACTGGCTGCGCTGGATGATCATAAAGTAACCATACAAACCGGCACAGGCGCTACCAGTGCGTTACCCGATGTAATGGCTAATCAGATCATCAACAACGATATTATACCCGCCTTTAAACAGCGTAATTTTTATGCGGGCCTGGATGCGGCAACATCATCGGTAATACAATACATGAGCGGGCAGTACCAGGCAGACGCCCAGCCCCAAACCCAACAGCATTACGACCAGCAACAAGTGCAGGACAACAGCGACGACCACGATGGCAGCATGTTTGTTATTGTGATCATCATTGTGGTTGTTTTGGTGTTGATATTTCGCAATACGGGCGGGCGCGGCGGCGGGCAGATCATTAGCGGCCGTGGTGGTGCAAGTCCGTTTTGGTGGTTCCTTGCGGGATCAGCTTTGGGTAGCAATTGGGGCAACGGCTGGGGCAACAACGGCGGGAACGATGGCGGTGGCTTTAGTGGTGGGGATAGCGGTGGCGGCGGCGACTTCGGCGGTTTTGATGGTGGTGATTTTGGCGGGGGCGGATCGAGCGGGAGCTGGTAGTTGGTTATTTGTTATTGAGTTATTGAGTTATTGAGTTATTGGTTGGATCGATTTAGGCGGGATAATTTAGTTTTATTTTGAATTTTTTATGAGAGACCTGAGGTGGAAAACGCTTTCTTCAACATATATACACAAAGGCCCATGGGCAACATTACGCGCCGATACCTGTGAACTGCCCGACGGGCGTATAAACCCGGCTTATTTTGTATTGGAGTACCCAAACTGGAGCAATGCCGTTGCTTTTACCGAAGAAGGTAAGATATTACTGGTGCGCCAATACCGTCATGCTGCCGAGATCGTATCACTCGAGCTTCCTGGTGGTGTTATTGAAGCAGGTGAAAAACCAGAGGATGCGGTTAAGCGTGAGCTATTGGAAGAAACCGGTTACCAGTTCGATGAAGTTGAGCAAATAGCAATTATATACGCTAACCCGGCTACGGGCAATAACCATACCTATTGCTATATCGCCAAAAACGGCAAAAAGGTACAAGAACTTGACCTGGATGAACACGAGGACATTATTGTGGAGCAATACACTATTGCCGAAGTAAAGCAACTACTGGCCGATAATAAAATAGCTCAGGCCTTACATTGTACTAATTTGTTTTATGCGTTGATGAAGTTGGGGGAGTTGTAATTATTGACCCAACAGTATACAGGCCTTAAATACTCAGATCGCCTTTTAATCGGACATAGCCAAAAACAAAAATCCCCACCTCTTTTGGAAGCAGGGACTATTTATATTGTTTGTGCCTATTACGACATCTTTAACTTCTTCTGAATATCGGCTACGTAGCCTTTGAATTTTTTGTCGGTATCTATCAGGTCTTCTACCGTTTGGCAGGCGTAGATCACAGTGGAGTGGTCGCGGCCGCCGAAGAAGCTGCCGATTGACTTTAACGAACTTTTGGTATGCGCTTTTGCCAGGTACATGGATATTTGACGGGCCTGTACGATCTCGCGTTTGCGGGTTTGCGATTTTACCATTTCAATTGGAACCTCAAAGTACTCGCAAACCAGGTTTTGTATATACTCCATCGATATCTCTTTAGTAGAGTTTTTGATGAAGTTTTTTAACATCTGCTTGGCCAGGTTCAAATCTATCTCCTTGCGGTTAAGGGTTGACTGGGCCAGTAATGATACCATTGCACCTTCCAGCTCACGTACGTTATTATCAATGTTGTGGGCAACGTATTCAACCACCTCGTTAGGCAGTTCAATGCCGTCCTGGTATATCTTTTTCTTGAGGATGGCCATACGGGTTTCCAGGTCGGGCACTTGCAGATCGGCCGAAAGGCCCCATTTAAAACGCGACAGCAAACGCTCCTCTAAACCGGCAAGGTCTTTTGGTGCTTTGTCAGACGTGATGATCAATTGCTTGCCGGATTGGTGCAGGTGATTGAAAATATGGAAAAAGAAATCCTGTGTTTTTTCTTTACCGGCAAAGTTGTGCACATCATCCATGATCAGTACATCAATGGCCTGGTAAAAGTTCACAAAGTCGTTAATGTTGTTATGCTTTAACGCGTCGACAAATTGTTGGGTAAATTTCTCGCACGATACGTACAACACCAGTTTATCAGGCAATACGCGTTTTATCTCGTTACCAATAGCTTGTGCCAGGTGTGTTTTACCCAAACCCACGCCTCCATATATCATTAATGGGTTAAAAGATGTGCCACCCGGCTTTGCCGCTACAGCATATCCTGCGGACCGGGCCAGCCGGTTACAATCGCCTTCGATAAAACTATCAAAAGTATAGTTGCGGTTTAGTTGCGGGTCAACCTGCAGCTTTTTTAAACCGGGTATAACAAATGGATTTTTAATATCCTTGTTAATTGAAATGGGCACCGGCATAGATTGGTTTTTACCCTCGGCCCCGTTGCCGTTTGATGGCATATTGGTAGTGTAGGGTTTGCCCGGCGAAGATTGCTCAACAACGATGTTGTATTCCAACCGGCCTTCTTCGCCCAATTGTTTTTTTATCGTCTTACGGAGCAAGCCAACATAGTGCTCTTCGAGCCATTCAAAAAAGAATAGACTTGGTACTTGTATCGTTAGTACGCTTCCTTCTATCCTCAAGGCCTTTATAGGTTCGAACCAGGTTTTAAAACTCTGGGCCGGTATGTTGTCCTTAATGATGAGCAGGCAGCTATTCCAAACGTTAGTACAAGTTTTTTCCATTAGTAGTTGTATAATTTATTGATTTACAAACACTGGCGCAATGTTTAGTCAGGCCAGTTTCAGAACATCGAATATTGAAAAAATAAGCTAATTAAAAAATAAAAATTTCACTTTCCGGCTATAAATTTTCAACATCCTGAACTGTACACTTTTAGTTTATTTTATGCCAAAAAATGTAATTATTAATTAATGCACACGTAAAAAAGTTAAAGCGTGCATCAGGTAATCCCCAATTATTGTAATGCTGTATTACTACAGGTAATACTACAATCGAGGTGATCAAATCCCCAAAAAAGTTTGTTGTTATTATAGGCCCACCACTCCGTTTTTACCAGTACATTTCAATGATAAAAACATTCCCCATCTCTGTCGCTTTAGCAAAAAATAAAGCTAACAAAAATATTACAAAGGTGTCAAAGTTTATAAGTTTTTTTACTTTTTATTTTGAGGCCTGTTTGTTAGGCACATACGTTATTAACAATTGTGATTTTGACATTAATGTTCGCCAAAAACGCGTCGCATAGTATCAGCAATTTCGCCTAAAGTGGCGTATTTTTCTACGGCCGTCAGGATGTATGGAACCAGGTTTGAGGTACCTTTTGCAGCCTCCTCCAATTGTTGCAATGCTGCCGCAACTGCTAAATTATCCCGGCCAGCCCTTAGTGTTTTGAGTTTCTCAATTTGCTGGAGCCTGATGGAATCATCAACCCTAAAAACTTCAATACCCTGTTCATCGGGTTGCACAAACTGGTTTACCCCGACCAAAATCTGCTCATGGTTTTCGATTTGCTGCTGGTACTGATAAGCTGCGGCAGCTATTTCCTGCTGAATGTAGTCCTGCTCAATAGCTTTTACAGAGCCACCCATAGCATCTATTTTATCGATATATAGTTGGGCCGCGTGTTCAAGGTCATCGGTTAGCGCCTCGATAAAGTATGAACCAGCCAAAGGGTCGACCGTATCAGTAACGCCGCTTTCAAAAGCGATGATCTGCTGGGTACGCAGGGCTATTTTAGCCGCGGCTTCTGTTGGTAACGATAGGGCTTCGTCGTAACCATTGGTGTGCAGCGATTGTGTGCCGCCCAAAACCGCCGCCATAGCCTGGTTGGTTACGCGCACAATATTATTCATGGGTTGCTGGGCAGTTAAGGTTGAACCGCCTGTTTGGGTATGGAAGCGCAGTTTTTGTGCGCCAGGGTCTGTCGCGCCAAGCTGCTGGGTAATATGTGCCCACATACGCCGCGCCGCTCTGAATTTACATATCTCCTCAAAAAAATTATTATGGCAATTAAAGAAAAACGAAAGGCGCTTGGCAAAAACATTGATATCCAAACCCTTATCCATTGCAGCCTTTAAATACGCCTTCCCGTTAGCCAGCGTAAAAGCCAACTCCTGTACCGCTGTTGAGCCAGCCTCGCGGATGTGGTAACCCGATATGGATATGGTATTCCATTTAGGTAGTTCGGTACTGCAATATTCAAATACATCAGTTATCAACCGCATAGACTGGCGCGGCGGGTAAATATAAGTGCCCCGTGCGGCGTACTCTTTTAAAATATCGTTTTGTATGGTGCCCGATATCAGTTTCAGATCGGCACCTTGCTTTTTAGCCAGGGCAATATACATGGCCAGCAGCGTAGCAGCTGTAGCATTGATAGTCATGGAGGTGGTTACCTTTTGCAGGTCGATGCCGTCGAACAATATTTCGATGTCTTTTAACGAATCGATAGCTACGCCAACCTTACCTACTTCACCTTCCGCAAGTTCATGGTCCGAGTCGTAGCCGATCTGGGTAGGCAGGTCGAACGCGACCGATAGTCCCATTGTTCCCTGGCTAAGTAAATAATGGTAGCGTTTGTTCGACTCTTCGGCGGTTGAAAACCCGGCGTATTGCCGCATGGTCCAGGGGCGGCCGCGGTACATGTCTTTCTGTATCCCCCGGGTATACGGAAACTCGCCGGGTAACTCATCCATAGGCGAGGGCGAAGCGGTATATACTTCTTTAATGGGGATACCCGAAGATGTTTCGAACTTTTTTTTAGACATGCGTGTTTTTAAAAAATATCATCCAGGTCTTTCCTGATCATCGCGCCTGCAATATCGTAAGGGTTTTCTTCCAGTTTGCTCAAGTGCATCAGGATGGTGCGGCTCAGCTCCAGGCCTGAGGCATCTTCCGGCAGGGCTTTAACCGCGTTGGTTACAATGCCCAGGGTGTCGTTTTTAACACGGCGTATTACCCCCCAGGCCATTGGCGAAACGTAAATTTGCTGAGTAACATTATGCTGGTATTCGTTCCGTATTTCGTTTACTACAATGCTGTGCAGTTCGGCAGCGGTATAATCTGTCGCGCTTAAGCGGATAAGCATATTGGCCGGGTTAACCCTTTCGATAAATAAAACCATACGCTCGTAGGCCTGCAAACGCAGCGGCAGGGTTTGATTGGTGACGGCTTTTTTAAGTTCGAGCAATTGGATGCCCTCGGCACGTTCCAGGTGGGGTTTCACAAGGTAATAAGCCAGTGCTACGGTAGCCAGGCCCGCAATGGTGTACTTAATAACATCTAATAACAAGGGTGGTATCTCAATCAATAACAAAGCAAGCATGGTAAATATGGTTAAATGTTAGGCCGGTGTCATTAAACTTCCGGGGTGCAACAAAAATGTACATTTTGCCTTATATTTGTACATCAAATTAAAAATAACATGAATACTGCTGTTGAAACTACTGCCGCACCTGTTGCTTTTACCCAGGGGGCAGTTAAAGAATTACATAAGCTAAAAGACCAGCAAGAACTAAACGACGACTTTGGTTTGCGCGTTGGTGTTGAGGGCGGCGGCTGTGCCGGTATGAATTATGTTTTAGGTTTTGACCAAAAGAAAGACGGCGACCAGGAATACGAAATTGAGGGCATCCGTGTTTTTATGCACAAGGCACATGGCTTGTACCTGGCCGGTATGCAGGTTGATTTTCAGGATGGGTTAAACGCGCGCGGGTTTACTTTTAGCAACCCCAACGCTGCAAGTACCTGTGGTTGCGGTACCTCGTTCTCGGTTTAACTAACCAGATACATATCAAAAAAGGGATTGGCTAAAAGCTTATCCCTTTTTTTGTTCGGCAAGGTTTTGCACTGATATTAACTATAAAAAATTAACTTTAGGGATGTAACAAATGCCGGTGTACTACCGTCTAACCAACTGATCGTAAAAATAGCGCTTCCATGTCGGTACAAATGAATTTTAGAGAAAACGTAGCTGTTGCCATGCAGTCAATCGGCGGTAACAGGTTGCGCACCGCTTTAACTGCACTGATCATCGCAATAGGTATTATGGCGCTGGTGGCTATTTTAACGGCTATTGAAGGTATTAAACAATTTACCAACGATACCTTTTCGAGCATGGGGGCAAATTCGTTCACTATCCGCAACCGGGGCGGGGGCATACATTTTGGTGGCGGGGGCCGCGGCAAAGTGTACCCGGCCATACGGTACCTTGATGCCGATCACTTTAAAAAGGCTTTTACCGTACCCTCAAAAGTAGCTATCAATACGCAAACCTCGTCAACGGCCACGCTTAAATACAACGATAAAAAAACCAACCCGGATATTGATATTTTAGGTGGCGATGAAAACTACCTGGCAACCGCCGGTTACAAACTGGCCGCTGGGCGTAACTTCTCCTCATCCGAACTTGAGCATGGTTCGAGCGTGGTTATTATTGGCGACGATGTTAAAACCAAACTTTTTAAAACCATCGCCCCGGTTGGCCAGATCATCACCATTGGGGCGAATAAATATACGGTTATTGGCTTATTAGCATCAAAAGGGTCGAGCGGGGGGTTTGGTGGCGATAAGATATGTATCATACCGGTGTTCAAGGCCAAGCAGATCAACACCAGCAGCAGCCCTACTTATACCATTAGCGTAATGGTGGGATCGGCCGGTGCTTTGGATGCCACTATAGGCGAGGCTACATCATTACTGCGCAACATCCGCGGCTTACGGATTGGCATGGATGATAATTTTGAGATCACCCGGAGCGATTCAGTACAGCAGGAACTGTCGGGCAATATTGCCGGCATAACTATAGCGGGGGTAGCTATCGGGCTTATCACCTTAATTGGGGCATCCATCGGCCTGATGAACATAATGCTGGTGTCGGTTACCGAACGCACGCGCGAAATTGGCATACGCAAGGCAATAGGTGCTACGCCATCCGTTATCCGCAAACAGTTTTTGATAGAATCTATTGTAATATGCCTTATTGGAGGTGCGGGGGGCATTGTTTTAGGCATGGCCGCCGGCAACCTGGTAGCAGTTAATATTAGCGGGGCCTTTGTTGTACCCTGGTTTTGGTTAAGCATGGCCATAGTATTGTGTACCGGTATTGGCTTGGGTTCGGGCTTTTATCCCGCACGAAAAGCTTCGCGGCTTGACCCGGTTGAGGCCCTGCGTTACGAATAGCTACAGCAAATACTTGTTTTTCAGTATATCATCAGCCAGCAGCCCTTGAAGGTAGGGCATTTTTAACGACCGTTCTAACGCGTCAGAATGGCGTTTGGCGTGCATATCGCTTGATATAAAATCGACTAGGTCATGATCCACCAGTTCTTCGGCCGCTTTCCTGGTCTCGGGACCGTAATATCCAGTGAGCGAAATGGTATTGATCTGTAACATCACGCCCCAATCCTTTAAATTTTTGTACTGGCCTATGTTGTAGTACGGATAACGCTCCGGGTGGGCCAGAATAGGTTGATACCCTGCATCTTTCAACTTTTGTAAGGTGGGGATAAACACCGGCGGTGGGCTGACGAAAGAAAACTCGAACAAAATATACTTTTTATTGATGGGTAGCAGGTTGTTTTTTTCGACCAGGCCCATAAATATTTCATCGAAAAAATACTCGGCCGACGCCTCAACAGGGATATCTATTTCCTCTTTTACCAGTTCCGCTTTTAAAACGGCCAACGCGTTGTTAATGCTCTCGGGGGTGTTACGGTAATAATCGTTCATCACGTGTGGCGTAGCGATTATCTTTTTGATCCCTAATGACATCATCACCCTGATCAGTTCGATGGACTCCTGGGGGTTTTGAGCGCCATCATCAATCCCGGGCAACACATGCGAGTGCATATCTACCCCTATACCATCAAAATTAAGGCCTGGCTGTTTTTCGCGCTTTTTAAATAGGCCAAACATATTTACCGGTTGGTGTATTGTCCTTCGTAATACTGCTGATAGTGGCCCGAAGTAACATGCTCAAGCCATTCCTCATTAGCCAGGTACCAATCTACCGTTTTTTCAAGGCCTTGTTCAAAGGTGATGCTTGGCGTCCAACCTAACTCATCTTTAAGTTTGGTGGCATCAATTGCGTAACGGAGGTCGTGCCCTGCCCTATCGGTTACAAAGGTGATCAGTTTTTCGGATTCGCCTGCTGGCCGACCTAATTTACGGTCCAATATCTGGCATAACAAACGGATCAGATCAATATTTTTCCACTCGTTATGGCCGCCAATGTTGTAGGTTTTGCCTGACTTTGCCTTGTGGAAAATAACATCGATAGCGCGGGCGTGGTCTTCAACCCAAAGCCAGTCGCGTATATTTTCGCCTTTACCGTATACCGGGATGGCTTTTGATTGCTTGATGTTATGGATAGACAGCGGTATCAACTTTTCGGGAAAGTGGTACGAGCCGTAATTGTTTGAGCAGTTTGAGATAACGGCGTCAATGCCGTAAGTGTCCTGGTAAGCGCGTACAAAATGATCTGAACTTGCTTTTGATGCCGAATATGGCGAATGCGGATCGTAGGCGGTTGTTTCGGTAAACATACCATCCTCGCCTAATGTACCATAAACCTCATCGGTAGAAACATGGTAAAAACGGGTTTTGTCGTAATTGCCTTTCCAGTGTTCTTTAGCCGCGTTTAGTAAATTTACGGTGCCGATCACGTTGGTCATCACAAACTCGAGCGGGTTGGTTATCGACCTGTCCACATGCGACTCAGCTGCCAGGTGGATAACTGCATCGGGTTTTTCAACCGCAAAAAGTTCGTTGATAAAAGCGGCATCAACAATATCGCCTTTTACAAAACGATAGTTAGGGTTATGCTCTATATCCCGCAGGTTCTCCAGGTTACCGGCATAGGTTAATTTATCCAGGTTAACTATCTGGTAATTTGGGTAGGTATTTACAAACCTGCGCACCACATGCGAACCTATAAAGCCGGCGCCGCCGGTAATGATGATCTTTTTCATAAAGTTAATTTAAAAAGGGTTTTGAGCCAGGTATTTTTCCCAATTCCAAGCCGACAGCATCATTTCGGCAAGGCCTAATTCTGCAGTCCAACCCAATACTTTGGTTGATTTTGTTACATCGCCCCAAACCTGCTCCACATCGCCAGGGCGACGGGGACCAATTTTATAATCCAATTTTTCGCCGGTAGCGGTCTCAAAAGCGTGGATAACCTCTAATACAGAATTGCCGTTACCGGTACCCAGGTTAAACATATCATAGCCGTTGGCGTAACCATCGCTATCCATTAGTTTTAACGCGGCAACGTGTGCCTTGGCCAGGTCAACAACGTGTATATAATCGCGGATGCAGCTACCATCGCGTGTATTGTAATCATCACCAAAAACGGTAATAGGGCCGCGTTTACCAATAGCGCTTTGCGTTATAAACGGCACCAGGTTTTGCGGTACACCGATAGGCAACTCGCCGATAAGGGCAGAACCGTGCGCGCCAACAGGGTTAAAGTAGCGTAACGAGATAACCTTGCATTTACTCCCCGATTTAACGGTATCCTGCAAAATCTCTTCGGCTACCTGCTTGGTATTGCCATAAGGCGATTGGGCAGCTTGCACGGGCGCGTTCTCGGTAACGGGTAAAATTTCTGGCTGGCCGTAAACGGTGCAGCTTGATGAGAACACAAAGTTAACCGGCTTTGCATAGTAGGTTTGCAACAGGTTAACCAGCGAAAAAAAGTTGTTGTAGTAGTATTTTAAAGGATCGGCTACCGATTCACCAACTGCTTTGTACGCTGCAAAATGGATTACTCCTGCAATTTCGGGTTCGGTGGCGGCAAGCCCCTGAACAGCTTTTGGGTCGCAAAGGTCAAGCTGGTAAAATTTTGGCTTGTAGCCGATGATACGGGCTATCTGATCGTGTATCTTGACATTGGAGTTTGACAGGTTATCAACAATTACAGGCTCAAAACCTGCATTTACCAATTCGACCACGGTGTGTGAGCCTATGTAGCCTAAACCGCCGGTAACCAATATTTTTGACATAGCTTATTTGTTATAGTAGGAAAAATCCTTGTGATGGATCTCTTTATCGGGTAACGACTTAAAGTATTCGTAAGTGATCTTCAAGCCTTCGCTGCGCGATACTTTTGGCTCCCAGCCCAATATGGCTTTGGCTTTGGTAATATCGGGGCGGCGTTGTTTGGGGTCGTCAACCGGTAGGTCCTTACAAACCAATTCCTGGTCGGTACCTGTCAATTTGATTATCTCTTCGCCAAACTCGCGGATGGTAATTTCGTCGGGATTACCAATATTCATTGGTTGTACGTAATCGCTGAAAAGCAAACGGTAAATACCTTCGATCAGATCATCCACATAGCAAAAAGCGCGTGTTTGCGATCCGTCGCCAAAAACGGTTAGTGGCTCGCCACGCAAAGCCTGGCCTATAAAGGCAGGTAATACACGACCATCATTCAACCGCATACGTGGACCGTAGGTGTTAAAGATACGTACGATGCGGGTCTCTAAACCGTGGAACGTATGGTAAGCCATGGTAATAGCTTCCTGGAAACGTTTAGCCTCATCGTACACGCCACGCGGACCAACAGGGTTAACATTGCCCCAGTATTCTTCGGGCTGGGGGTTAACTGCCGGGTCGCCATAAACTTCGGACGTGGAGGCGATGAGCATACGTGCACCTTTGGCACGGGCCAGGCCTAACAGGTTATGAGTACCTAACGAACCAACTTTTAAAGTTTGGATAGGTATTTTTAAGTAATCGATAGGACTGGCGGGCGATGCAAAGTGCAAAATGTAATGCAGGTCGCCGGCTACGTGTACAAATTTGGAAACATCGTGATTGTAGAACTCAAAGTTTTCCAATTTAAATAAATGTTCGATGTTACGCAGGTCACCGGTTATTAAATTATCCATGCCGATGACATGAAAATCTTCTTTTATAAACCTGTCGCATAAATGCGAACCTAAAAATCCCGCCGCGCCGGTAATGAGTATTCTCTTCCTGTCTGCCATTCTGTGTTATTTGTTATTGGTATATTGAGTTATTAAGTTATTGGCCGAGGTTAATGTTATCGAATTTACAGCTTTTGACCAATAACCCAATAACAAATAACTTAATAACTAACTTACTATCTTACGTCCGATACTGTTGTAATAAAATCCGCAATCGATCATTTTTTGCAGATCGTATAAGTTTCGTCCGTCAAAAATAACTTTGTTTTTTAATAATTTACCTACCTGATCAAAATCGGGCGTGCGGAAGAGCGACCATTCGGTAACAATAAGCAGCGCGTCGGCATCGTGCAGGGCGCTGTAAGGGTCGGCAGCGTAGCTAATTTTAGTACCTAAAAGGTTACGTACATTATCCATACCTTCAGGGTCAAACGCGGTTACAGAAGCCCCGGCCTTTAATAATTCATCAATAATATACAAAGCGGGTGCTTCGCGTATATCGTCGGTCTCGGGTTTAAAGGCCAATCCCCACAAGGCGAATTTTTTGCCTTTTAGTTTGCCATCAAAGTACTTGTTTACTTTTTGGTATAAAACCTTTTTCTGGGTTTCGTTAACCTCGATAACCGAGTTGAGTATCTTGAAATCGTATTTATGCTCGTCGGCCGATCTGACCAACGCTTGTACATCCTTAGGGAAACAGCTGCCACCGTAACCTACACCAGGAAACAAGAAGCGGCGGCCGATACGCTCATCCGACCCAATGCCGCGGCGCACCATATCCACATCGGCACCAACCAGTTCGCACAGGTTGGCCACCTCGTTCATAAAGGTAATTTTGGTAGCTAAAAATGAGTTAGCGGCATATTTGGTTAACTCGGACGAACGCTCGTCCATATAAATTATAGGGTTACCCTGGCGCACATACGGGCCGTAAAGTTCACCCATTAGTTTTTGCGCACGTTCGCTTTTGGTACCAATAACCACGCGGTCGGGTTTCATAAAATCTTCTACGGCAACGCCCTCGCGCAAAAACTCGGGGTTTGAAACCACATCAAACTCAACCGATGTTTCGCCGCCTAAAGCCGCGCGTACCTTATCAGCAGTGCCAACCGGCACAGTTGACTTGGTTACGATAACCTTATAGTCTTTGATGATCTTGCCGATGTCTTTTGCCGCGCCCAACACATAGCTCAGATCGGCCGAACCATCGCCGCCCGGAGGGGTTGGCAAAGCCAAAAAGATGATCTGTGCTTCTTCAATAGCGTCGGCCAGGCTGGTTGTAAAATGCAACCTGTTTTGCGCAATGTTACGGAGGAACAAAATATCAAGGCCTGGCTCATATATCGGCATTTTGCCGTTCTGCATCATTTTAACCTTCTCGGCGTTAATATCAACGCATATTACCTGGTTACCGGTTTCGGCTAAACAGGTGCCTGTAACAAGGCCAACGTACCCAGTACCAACTACAGCTATTTTCATCTATTTAATTGTTTTTTAGGGTGCTGAAGCTATCATGAGCTATTTTCATTCCGTTTTGTGAATGCGAAGCTCCTGATGGTTTCATATTTTGATTTTCGCTTTAACTTATTTTTAATTTACCTTCGGAACCACGAAGATAATAATTCAATCATTTATAATGTTATTAATCTACAATTTATTCCTTCGATTTTATCTAATATTAATATTTATTTCTTCTTTTTTTAACAAAAAAGCAAAAAAATGGCTCCAGGGACGAAAGAATAATAATGTTATACGCATTGACGCCTCAATTTGGTTTCATTTTGCCTCGCTTGGCGAATTTGAGCAGGGCCGCCCGGTTTTGGAAGGTATACGGGCCCAGCAACCGGGTGCAGTTATCGTGATCACTTTTTTTTCGCCCTCGGGATATGAGGTACGCAAGAACACACCCCTGGCCGACTTTGTGTATTACCTGCCGCTTGATACTGCTAACAACGCCGCAAAGTTCATTGACACTATTAACCCAACTATGGCGGTATTTACCAAGTACGAATACTGGTACCATTATTTTAACGAATTAAATAAAAGGCAAATCCCTCTTTACGTCATATCGGGCATATTCAGGCCGAAACAAGTGTTTTTTAAATGGTATGGCGCACTGCACCGCAAGATGCTGACTTTTGTAACCCGCTTTTTTGTGCAGGACGAACAATCGCAAATGCTGCTTAAAACTATCGGAGTAACCAATGTTACCGTTAGCGGCGACACCCGTTTTGACCGGGTTTGGCAAAACGCGCAAGCGCCAAAACAACTTGACGTTATTGAAAAATTTAAGGCAGGGAAACCTGTTTTTATTGGCGGCAGTACCTGGCCGAAGGATGAGGGGCTGATAGCGTCAATGATCCCTTTATACCCGGACTGGAAATTTATCATCGCGCCGCACGAGATCGGCGAAAGCAAAATAACTGCTTTGATGCAATTGTTACCGCCCGGCAAGCGTATCCGTTTTTCACAAATTGAGGAGTTGCAAGCAGACATCAGTCAATACCGGGTTTTGGTTATTGATAACATCGGCATGTTGTCATCACTATACCAATATGGAGACATCGCTTTTATAGGTGGTGGCTTTGGCGCAGGCATTCATAACATTTTAGAAGCCGCGGCTTTTGGCTTGCCGGTAATATTTGGCCCGCGCTATGAAAAGTTTAAAGAAGCCCGCGATGTGGTTGAAAAGCAACTGGGCTTTTCGGTTATTAATATAGAAGAATTAAAGGAAGTTGCCGATATACTGATAGCTGATAAAGCTTATCGCGATGAAACAAGCAAAAAGATACAGGCTTATGTAAAGGCGAATACGGGGGCGACGGAGGCGATTATAGACCATATAAAAGGTTAATCAATATCGAATAATGAATGTTGAATATCGAATGATGAAGGCCTTCATTATTCAACATTCGTCATTGGATATTCAATATTTTCCTATTTCACAGCCATCCGCTTTAGCGACTCTATAAACAATGGCGAATCGTTCAAACTCTCAACCAACTGCATGTGTTCGCCGCCAAGGGCTTTAAATTCGTCGCCATATTCAACGGTAACTTCGTAAACGGTTTCCAAACAATCGGCAACAAAAGCAGGGCAAAATACCAAAACGCGTTTTTTACCTTCGGCAGCAAGCTTAGCTACAATTTCGCTGGTATAGGGCTGCACCCATGGGTCGCTGCCCAGGCGCGACTGGAAGCAAATGGTATATTTATCTTTTGGGATATTCAATTTTTCGGCTATCAGTTTCGCGGTATGGTGCGATTGTGCCGAATAACAGGTTTTGTTTGCATCGGTAAGCACCTGGCAACAATCGGCCGTTTTTAAACAATGGTTATGGGTATGGTCGGACTTGATCAGTTGCCTTTGCGGTAACCCGTGGAAGCTAAACAAGATATGGTCGTAGGTTTCGGGCTTGTATTTTTGAGCGTTGTCGGCAAAGGTGGCGATCATCAGGTCGTCATCGTGAAACGAATTGATAAACGAAATAGTAGGCTTTGTGGTCCAGGTGCTTACTATCTCCATCACTTTGTCATATACGGATCCTGTACTGGCCATCGCATATTGCGGAAACAGCGGGATAACCCGGATATCATCGACCAGGGCATTTTTAAAAGCATCTAACGCCGACCAGATAGATGGGCTTTGGTAGCGCATGGCCAACTCTACCTGGTAGCCATCGCCTAACGCTTCGCGCAACAGGTCGCGCTGTAGTATGCTATAATGTAATAGTGGCGACCCTGTTTTATCGCTCCATATTTTTTGATACAGCTTTGCTGATTTTGGGCTGCGGAATGGAACGATTATCCCTTTGACCAAAAAGGTGCGCAATACAGGGTTTACATCAATTACCCGCGGATCCATTAAAAACTCGCCCAGATATTTACGGACATCACTTGTCAACGGGCTATCGGGCGTACCCAGGTTGATCAGTAAAACTCCTTTTTTGCTCATATTAAAACTCGAAAATTACGCCCAGCGAAGGTAAAATATTACCGCCTTTATTATCAATAAATTTTGTTTTAAACCTGGTTGGGTCGCCGGGCAGGTCCTGCAGATTTCCTGCCGCGTCCTTGTCAGGCACCAGGTAAGGCTGCAGCTGGTATTGGTTATATGTTAAATTTTGAATGTCCAAATATAAATTGAGCGTGAATTTTTTGAAAGGATATTTTTTATCTACGCGTGCATCAACCTGGTAAAAATCGTTCAATTGTTTGCTATTCAACAAGCTCCAGTCTTGTATACCCTTCGGATAAATGTAATAATTGCTTTTTAGCGACGATGAACTCACATTATAAGGTGTGTATGGGCTTCCGCCTGTGTACCTCAGCTTGGCCCCTACCTCCCAGTTCTTTTTAAATACTTTGCCGCCTGTCATGCTTAAAATGTACCTGTTATTCCATGATGATTGTACATATACCCCGTTCTTATCCTGAAACTCGCTTGTGAATAATGTTAACGCAAATATGCCGTAAAGCCCTTTATTTAAACGCTGCTGTGCAAAAAACTCTACGCCATAACTGCGGCCATTGGTAAAGCCGGCTATCGGCGCGTTACCAACCACGCCAAAATCGGCGCCCAGGTTTGCTAAGGGCACTATATCGCCAAGCACTTTTTCGAGCGGGTATTTTTGATAATACTTGTAAAAACCTTCGATGGTAAAACGCGTGTTTTTAAGTGTGTTATACTCCAGGCCCAGTACTACCTGCTTATCCGAGATATACTCCACATTGGTATTGGTAAGCGTACCCGTACTATCGCGATACCCCAACACCGTATAGGCCGGCAACTGGTAATAAATACCGGTGTTAAAATTGACGCTGAATTTATCGGTAACATTATACGATGCCGAAATACGCGGCGAAAGCGTATTGAGCAGGTTATTCATTTTTGATGAATAGGTGTTGGCATCGGCCCTGATGCCGAGGGACAGGTTTAGCTTATCCTGAAAATAAGAATGGCTTAGCTGACCAAACAAACTGTATTTAAAGAAGTCGAGCTTTGAATTGTAGATCACGCTGCCAAAAGGCAACAGGCTGTACGTGCTTGTATAATAACCGGCGGTCTCGGCACCTGCGCCAAAATTGATCTTATACGCGTTTTCCTGGCTGGTATTTTCAAACCTCAGTTTATTTTCAGTTTCCTGCGATGTATAATCGAGCGTTTTGCCTTTGGTCTCATCGTTTCCCGGATATTTGTATGCCGAATTATTGAGGTAATCGCGGCTAACGACAAACAACGAATACCCTTTGGCGCGGTAATTTTTATAAGTAGCACCTATGGTATAATCATCCTGCGAATTAACCGGGATGTTGGCCAGTGTGTACTGATTAAGCTCGGTAGTGCCCGCGGCAAGGTTGAGCTTAAACCTATCGAGCGCGCCCAAACCCAGAATGGTCAACTCATTTTTCTGATCGAATTTGGTTTTTAACTTGAACTGAAAATCCTGGTACGATGGCAGGAAAGGCAAACCGATGAGTTTGAACAAACCCTGCAGGTATGAATACCGGTACGATGAAATGAATGTGGTTTTTTTACCCAATGGGCCTTCGAGTGTGGCAGCCAGGTCGCTTGAGCCTAAAGTAACCGTAGCGTCGCTTTTATCCGAAGGGCCATCTTTTTGCTTAAACTCAAATACCGAGCTCAAGGCATTACCCCGGTTTGCGGGAAATGCGCCGGAATAAAAATCGACCTCTTTGATAAAATCAACGTTGATCAATCCAACCGGTCCGCCCGATGAGCCCTGGGTGGCGAAGTGGTTGATGTTAGGGATCTCCATGCCATCGATATAAAAACGGTTCTCGTTAGGCGCGCCGCCACGAATGATGATATCGTTACGAAAGCTTACCGGCGCGGATACTCCGGGCAGCGACTGGATGACTTTGGAGATATCGCGGTTTCCTCCAGGGTTACGTTTAATTTCTGTTGAGCCGATGGTACGCAGGGATACCGGGCTCTCCAGCGGTTTGTTAAACCGCTGCGCGGTAATGTTTACGTCGTTCAGTTTTTGATCGTCGGTTTCGAGCGCTATATCAACAATGGCAGCTTTGGCATTGGTAACCTGCACATCGTAAACGGCCTTTTTTTGGAACCCGATGGCCGAAAACTGCAGGTTATAATAACCGGGTTTTAAACCGCTGATCTGGTAATTACCAAGGGTATCGGTACTTACGCCCTGTGGTGTGCCCATAATAGCAACACTTACGCCTGCCAGCGGCGCATTGCTTAAAGTTTGGGTGAGCTTGCCGCGGATAACACCGGTTTGTGCCAGTGCGGAAAGTGGTAATATGGCGATTAGTAATACTAAAAGTTTTTTCATTTGTTGTGATAGTGGGTATTGGCGGCAAAGATAATTGACCATCTCCACTCAAATAACAGCAAACAGTCAAAACACGGTTAATTTTCGGTAAAACCCGGGTTTTAACAGGCGAATTTATTTCATCTTCCACAACAACCACCAGGGCGTGGCGGGCGAATGGTGATGCTCGTAATGGTAGCCAAAAAAGTAGCAGCTTAAAAAAGCCCATACATGGTTTTTAGGTTGACTGCGCGATTGGTGCAGATTATCATGTTCGCCCCTGTGCGGCAGGTATGTGCCGAAATAAAAAAGCTGTACCGTGCTTAACAACGATGGTACTACCCAAAACAACAGCAGGTTAGGTTGCGGTATCCATATTTTGAGCAAGTTGAACAACACCGCCATGAATACCACCTGCCAAATAGCCAGGTAGTTGCGTATAAACCGGATGTACCAGGTTAAGAAAGTTCCCTGGTGATGATCGGGGTCGAGTTCGGTATGCACATGCCTGTGGTGCTGATGGTGTTTGGTATATAGTTTGGGATACCAAAATGCAGCGTAAAAAAAAGTGGCGATATAGCCTACCCAGTTGTTGATGGCTTTGTTTTGCGATACCGTACCGTGCATTGCATCGTGCGCGGTGATGAATAAGCCTGTGTACAGGTGCATCTGCAACAGCACAAACACATAAACCATTGGGTTTAGCCAATTGATCTGCCATCGCATTAGTAAAATGGTTGAGGTAAGCCAACCCAGCAAGATCACTAAGGCGATAAACACACCGGTAGCTGAGACTGGTTTTTGCATCACTTCCCTTTTAGATCACTATATACTTCATCACCGTTAGCCTCCAAATCCGAAACCTCTTTTACAACATGACCGGATCTGTCAATTAAAAACCAATGTTTACTAACAATTTTATGAAAGCCCTTTTTAAATGGTGTTACCTGATAGTCAAATGCAACCCTGGCCCTACCATCTTTAAACGAGTGGGCAATTGCAAACTGCGGTTTGATCTTTATATGGCCTTCCAGATCAGCAAAACCTACTTTACCGTTATCGATGATCCTAAAAAGTCCGTCATACGGCTGTTCCAATTCATTTTCTATTCCGTATACTTTAAAAAGCACCTTTTCGTCCCGATCAATGCAAACTTCGCCTATATGAACTTTATCTGCTAATGCACATTTTTTGAAAGTATCGGTCCAGCAAATGTATCGGCCTAAAGGTATTACTGTATCACCTTTCAGGTTTCTATAGCCATAATAAACACCATCCGGCTTTTTACTAAAAACGCGTATAAGGTAATCATGGTTATAGTCGCGTTGCTGGTTATGGAAGCATCCGACAAGCATCAGCGCGATCAAAACCAGAATGTACTTCATGACACTGATTTAATAGTTTTCCAGTGCAGCCTTAACCTCCTCCATCAACCACATGGGTGTTGAGGTTGCGCCAGCTATGCCGATGGTATCACCAGCTGATAGCAGACTAAAATCGATCTCATCGGCCGAGGATATGAAATAGGTATTGGGGTTGTATTTGCGGCAAACCTCGAACAGTACTTTGCCGTTTGATGATTTTTTGCCGGATACAAATAACACCTTGTCGTATTTTTTGGCAAACTCGGGCAGATCGCGATCTCTGTTTGATACCTGGCGGCAAATGGTATCGTTGGCCTTAATATCGTAACCCCTGTCTATCAGTTCTTGTTTGATCTGGTAAAACTTGGCGGTGCTTTTGGTGGTCTGGCTGTACAAGGTAAACTTTTGTGGCAGCTCCATGGTATCCAGTTCGGCAATGTCCTGAAAAACCAAAGCCTCGCCATTGGTTTGGCCTTGCAGGCCGATCACTTCGGCATGGCCGTGCTTACCGAAAATTACTATTTCTTCATCCTGGTCAAACGATGTTTTAATGCGGTTCTGCAGTTTTAATACCACCGGGCACGACGCATCGATAAGCGTGATATTGTTTTCGAGGGCTATTTTGTAGGTTTCGGGGGCCTCACCGTGGGCGCGTATCAATACTTTTTCGTTACTCAGGTTAACCAGGTCATCGTGTGCGATGATGCGCAAACCTTTGGCTTTAAGGCGGTCGACTTCCTCATCATTGTGAACGATATCGCCAAGGCAGTACAGGTAACCATCTTCGGCTAAAATATCTTCGGCCATATCAATGGCATAAACCACACCAAAGCAAAAGCCCGAGTCCTGATCGATAGTAACCTTTAACTGATGTGCGCCCATGCTGCAAATTTAAGGTAATTTTTATAGCAAATAAAGCAATATAAAAAACAGTGCTTGCGCAAACAATAAAGCAATGGCTACACGGCTTTGGCGTTTAAAGGCAAACGTTTCGAAAATTGCCAACATGATGATGCTGACCACAAACCAGCCGATATAGTTAATGAGCGGAGCGGTTAAAAAGTCGCCGGTGGTTTGCCAATGCCAGTAATCAAACCTGATAGCGATCGGCTCGATGATCACATCGGACATGGTCATAATAAAAGCGCCGAATATAATACGGGCAAGCACACTGCTTGCAAACAGCCGTTGGGCAAACACCCCCGAGGCATAGGTGAGTAAAAACCAATTGATACCAATAATAACCGGCACACCACCTAACTTAATACCCAATGTATCGCCATAGGTATAGGTGCCAAAAACAAAATGCTGGTGAATACCCAACCACTCTACACCATAACCCAAAATTGCGGTAGTAACTATAAACAGCACAAATTTAAGGTCGAACTCGTGGTGGCTAAAACAGATCAATACCAGCATCAACAGCAAATGAAAGGGCACTAACGCTAAAAAGAGCGGCTGCATAAATGATATGGACAAGCCAGCGAGCCCCACCGCGTGAAAAAGGATGATCATAAAGATCAATATGGCCGAGCGCTCCGTCCTCATACGCGGCGCCCCTTCCATACATTTGTTTTGGTAAGATGTTTTTGTATCGAAAAAAAAGCGATGAGCGTTAAGCTGCACATTTGCAAAGGGTGCAAAACCACGTTACTTAACGCATTTTGCCCGGCCAGCAGGGATATCATGATGCGGTTTAAAACAATGAGGCCGCACATTAAAAACACCAGGTGAAAGTTAAGGGTAGCCATCACCAATAATGGCCCTCCGATAAGTAACACTAAAAATATCAGCAAGCTACCGATGCTGTAATTAAATGCCGCTAAAAAGTTTTTGCTGAAACCGGTCACGCTTTCGGCAAAGTTGTGGTACATGCGGCAACTGACCATGCCGTTAGCCAGCAGCGCCTCACCGTTAAGGCCGTTGGTTTTAACCAATTTCATGATCTCAATATCCTCGACCACTTTATCGCTGACCTGTTCGTGCCAGTTGTGACGATGATAATCATTAGCCCTGAACAGCATAAACTGACCGCTCGCTGCTGAAAAGGCCGGATTTTTTGACAAGGCCACCAGTTTTAGGGGCAAAAGGTTGAGCAGTATAAAGTGCATTAACGGCACTACTAATTGCTCGCCAAAACCGGGCATATCCTGGTTGGTAAACAAACTTAGCAAACTCAAATTATTCATTTGCATACGGTGCACCGCGCTATTGATAAGGCCGGGCTTGATGCTTTCGTCGGCATCTAAAAACAACAGGTATTCGCCTTTGGCTTGTTGTGCAAGCTGACAGCAGGCATAGTTTTTACCCAGCCAACCTTTTGGCAGATCGGCGCCACAGATTACATGAAACCGAGAATCCATGCGTACGAAATCGCTGCAAAGCTGATAGGTTGCATCGGTGGATTGGTCGTCAAGGATAATTACTTCGTAATCAGGATAGTCCTGATCGCGGATACTTGTCAATAGTTTCAATATGTTAGGCTCTTCGTTTCTAACAGGTATAAGCACCGACACCAGGTTGTTGTAATGTTTGCTTACCCGCCTCAGTTTTGGATCGGAAATAAAGTTAAACAACGTAACGCAAAAACGCAGTATCATAAAAAATAAAACGAAACAGATAGCGTAGATCATTTTAAATGATGATTTGTGTTTGGCGTTGTTTGGCTTGTGCATAGTGCTGCTGATACGTATTCTGCAACTCGGTCGCATCAGCAATATCGGCTTTTTGCATCACGTTAAAGCTAACATTTACCGTTGGTTTTTTTTGGTCAAAGTTTTCGGTAAACATGGCTGCGAAGACGTATTGAAAACCGACCGTGGTTAGCTCTGTAATTTTAAACAGGCCTTTTTCAAAAACCACCTCGTCAACAAAATTAGAATACAGCTTACCTTGCGGGAAGATAACGACCATGTTTTGAGGATCGTTCAATAATTCGGCAGCATAGGTAAGAGACTGGAGAACATTTTTAGACCCCGGCTTAACCGAAAAACCGCCCAGGTATTTGAAAAACTTGACTTTCTGCATGGTTTCTTCGAGCACCATGGCGTGGAACTTTTTTTTGAAATAGATCCGGTTGATGTGGCGAAGAATAAAGCCATCCCACCAGCTGCAATGATTGGCTATTAATAATACAGGTTTAGCAGGATCAAGCGCGACTTTATTAAAGTTTACCGAATGGTAGTTGCGTTTAATGATCCGGCTGATGTACCAGTTGAAAAAGCCTGTTATTAAAAGGTTTTTTTGCGGCTTGATCATGGGACAAACGACAATTGTTTGCTGAAATTTTTTATGGTCGCAACATAAGTTCCGATCAGCGCGCGAAAAACACACCCCTCGCCCCTCTCAATAGGGGAAACCCAACGCTTAGGGCCTGAATGTTTAATGCTCCACATTGATCTGGTCTTTTAACGCCTGGGCGTGATGTTGGTTGATATTGGCTACCAATTCATCAAAAGGCACACTGCCTGCCACACCGCAATCAAATAAATGAACAAAGGCCGAGGGTTTTAAGCTTTCGAAATAATCGATCAGTGTACAGCAATAAACTATCTGGCAAGGGCCTTTAATGTGTTTAACTAAACGCTCAATGCCTTTTTCGACGTTAATGTCGGGTGTGTGGTTAGATACCAATTCGCCTTGGGGGAAAACAACCACCAGGTTTTCAGGGTCGTTGAGCAGATCGGCGGCGTAAAACAGCGATTTGAGCATTTCGCGGTTACCCGGCTCGATAGAAAAACCACCGAACAGGTTGAACAACATCCGCTTTTGCAAATGGTCGTGCTGCATCATAATGTACAGGTAGCGTTTCATGGTCCAATAGGCCAGGTAATTGCCAAAAAAGCCATCCCACCAGCTAAAGTGGTTACACAGCAACAGTACCGAATGGCCCGGCTTGGGTGTAAACGGCGTTACCACAATACGGTTAAAAGCCTTGTTCATGCGGTAACGCATGTATTTGGCAAACATATTGCTGAAAACTTTATTGCGGCGTGCAGGTATCATTCAGGTAAATTTACTAAATAAGCATCTAATGTCGGGGTAACCAACCAATGACCCAGGGGAACCTCGTACACTTTGGCACCCTTTATCTTTTCGATTATCGGCAGTACTGGTTTCATGGGGAAGAGCATATCATCTTTGCCAAAAATAAAGGTACATTGAATATGGTACTTGTTTGCCAACTCAACAACTTTATCCATATCAGGTTTTAGGTGTTTGATCAGATTGATAGAATAATACACATCGTGCCGCTTTTTTGGCGTGTTAATTTCATTGTAGGCGATGGTGTACAAGCTATCATCAATAAACTTTAACCGCCTAACCATTTTTAACAAGGCCGGTGCCAGCCATCTGCTTTTTGTGGCGGTATGAAACAGCAGCCGGCCCATTGGCTTATGCTGCAAAAACTTGAATACTTTATAGCCTACCAGGCCATCGGGTGCCATCAGTATGATCTCGTCTATCAGGTCGGGGTACTCTTCCAATAACAGTAAAGCCAGGTTTGAACCAATGGAATACGCCATGAGCGATATGCGCTGACGGCCGTGTATCTTAAACCATTCATCAGCATAGGCGCGGACCAACTCTTTACCCATACCGGCCAAAATTTGTTTTTCGGTCCAGCCATTCAATACACTCTGACCATGAAAAAAATGATCAAAACCGTAAACGCGGTATTGACTTAGTACCGACCTCTCGAGCACATGGAATTGTTTGCCCGTCATGCCGTAGCCGTGAAAGGCCAGCATGGGTTTGGTGCCCGAGCCATATTCGTGATAGTGTACTTTGCCGAGACCGGGTATTTGAAGAAAGCCCATAGGCGGCAATAATAAGGAAATTGTTGGTTATTGGGTTACTGAGTTATTGAGTTATTACTGCACAATTATAAACTGCCAGCGGTGGGGAGCACCTACGGAGCTCAGGCCTTTCTCTTTTTTCTTTCTACAAACAGGTAACCCCTATGGGGTAGCAAAGTTCAATATCAAATATCCAAAGTAGAATAATGAATAATGGAGCTATTTCGATATTCGGCGTTTGGCGTTCAATATTTATCATTAGAACTTCTCCCTACCCATTCACAAACGATCTTCGCCGATAGCAAGCAAAGCGGTACCCCGCCGCCGGGGTGTACGCTGCCACCACAGAAGTAAAGGTTTTTAATTTTTGAGGAGCGGTTGGCATGACGCAAAAAGGCCGCGAATTGCCCGTTTGAACTGGTGCCATAGATAGAACCCTGGTAGGATGATGTTTTGCTTTCGATGCTGCGTGGGTCGAGGATGGTTTCTGTTTGGATGAGTTGTTCGATATCCGTACCCAACCTAGCCGATAGTTTGGCCAATATGTTTTGTCTTGCTTCCGCGATAAGGGCATCCCAATCCTGCCCGGTGTTGGCCGGGACATTGATCATTACAAACCAGTTTTCGCACCCGGGGGGTGCATCATCTTGTTTTAGCTTGCTGCTGATGTTAAGGTAGACGGTCGGGTCGGCGCTGATGGTTTTTTGTTTCCAGATGGCATTGAACTCAGCCTCATAGTCAGCGCTGAAAAAGATATTGTGCAGATCAAGTTCCCTAAACTGCTTTTTTATCCCCCAATAAAATATTAATGCCGAACTGCTCCGCTCCTGTTGTAAAATACGTTTAGGGTAAAGCTCAGGGTATTGCTTTAATAGTTTGTGATAGGTAAACCAAACATCGGCATTGCTTATCACCACATCGGCGGGGATAAATTCACCTTTCACTATGATGCCTGTTGCTTTTTTGCTTTCTAAAACTATCTCATCAACGGGACTGTTATATTTAATCTTTACCTCTAATTCTTCCGCAAGCTTAACCAAACTCGTGGTGATGCTGTACATACCGCCATCCGGAAAGTAAGCGCCAAAATGCTGCTCCAGGTGCGGGATGACATTTAACGTGGCGGGTGCCTGGTAGGGGTTGCTGCCATTATAGGTAGCATACCTGTCGAAATACTGAACAAGTTTTGGGCTTGTGAAAAACGCGCGGTTAGCCTGGTGCATGGTGCGGAAGGCATCGATCTTACCAATGCGTAAAAGCGACCTCAACGTATCGCGGCTCAAATATGTTTTTATGAGGTGTAATGACCGTTCTAAAAATACCTGATGGGTTATGCCATAAATACGAGCGCTGTTGTTGAAATGTTTTTGTAGGTTAAGGCTATCGCCTGAAGCAAGCTGCGCTACCGAATTTAGCAAACCTGCTTCGCCCGCGTGGGCATCAAAGCGGCTACCGTCGGGGTAAAAATAACGGCATACGGTATCTAATTTTTGGTAGTTAAATGCCTCGCGGGGGTCTTTCCCAGCAAAGGCAAACAATTTATCAATACACTGCGGCATGGTAAGCAGGCTGGGGCCTGCATCAAAGCGGTAGCCTTGCTGTTCTATCTGCGAAAGCTTGCCACCGGGGTAATTGTTAGCTTCGAATACCTGCACCTGATAACCTTTTGCAGCCAGCCGTATAGCAGTTGCAATACCGGCTATACCGGAACCAATGATGAGGGCTTTTGGTTTGGAGGACATATTTAAAATATGCCGTCTCAAACGATAGTGAGAGACCTTCTGCTGCAGATAAGCATGGAGCAGAAGATTTCTCTCTCGTACATCGTTCGAAATGACAATTTTTATCTAAACTTAATTTCTATCCTTCCTTTAAAATCACAGCCGCTAATGGCGGGATGGTTACCAATACCGAATCCATTTTCCACTGCCACTCTACCGGTTCTGATCTTAATGGTTTGGAGTTGGTGAGGCCGCTGCCGTTGTAATTCAGGTCGTCGGAGTTGAATATCTCTTTCCAAACACCGCTTTTGGGCACACCTATACGGAAACCGTGGCGCGGTACGGGCGTCATGTTCAAAATGATCACCAGATCGTCCTTAGCATCGTTGCCCATACGTCGGTACACCAGGATAGAATCGTCGGCATTACCGCCGTCTATCCATTCAAAACCGTTCCAGGTAAAGCTTTTTTCGTATAAGGCAGGTTCACTGCGGTACAGTTTGTTGAGCGCTTTTACTGTTTCGCTGATGCCGCGGTGCGGAGCGTATTCGAGCAAATGCCAGTCGAGCGATTTTTTGAAATCCCACTCCTCGCTTTGGCCAAACTCATCGCCCATAAACAGCAGCTTTGTGCCGGTATGGGTGAACATATAGCTGTACAACAGGCGCAGATTAGCAAATTGCTGCCAATCGTCGCCGGGCATTTTACGCAGGATGGACCGTTTGCCATAAACCACCTCATCGTGCGATAGCGGCAGCATAAAGTTTTCGGTAAAGGCGTAAACCGTGCTAAAGGTAACCTGCCCGTGGTGGTATTTGCGGTTTATAGGGTCTTCGGCAAAATATTTGAGGGTGTCGTTCATCCAGCCCATCATCCATTTCATACCAAAGCCCAAACCACCTGTAAAGGTTGGGCGGCTAACACCTGTGAACGAAGTTGATTCTTCGGCGATGGTTTGCACATCGGGAAAATAGCTGTAAACGGCTTCGTTAAATTCCTTTAACAGGGATATGGCTTCGAGGTTATGGTTGCCGCCGTAAATGTTTGGCTCCCACTCGCCATGTTTACGCGAGTAATCGAGGTATAACATTGACGCCACGGCATCGACACGTAAACCATCAATATGGTAACGCTCCAGCCAAAAAATGGCGTTGCTGATCAAAAATGCGCGTACCTCGTTACGGCCGTAGTTAAATATGTACGATTTCCAATCGGGATGAAAGCCTTTACGTACGTCGGCATGTTCGTACAAATGCGTGCCATCAAAATTATACAGCCCGTGCGCGTCGCCGGGGAAGTGCGAGGGCACCCAATCCAGTATAACGCCGACGCCAGCCTTGTGCAGTTCTTCTACCAAAAACATCAGGTCCTGCGGACTGCCGTAGCGTGTTGAAGCGGCAAAGAAACCTACAATTTGGTACCCCCAGCTTGGGTAATACGGGTGCTCCATTAAAGGCATAAACTCTACGTGTGTAAAGCCCATCTCTTTAACATAAGGCACCAGTTTACGCGCCATTTCTCGGTAACTTAAAAATGCTTCGGGGTCTTCTAACCCGCGTGCCCATGAGCCAAAATGCACTTCGTAAACCGAATATGGCTGATTTAATGCATTATGTTTGGCACGGGTGCCCATCCATTCTTTATCCGTCCACTCGTAATAAGTATGGGTAACTATGGATGCTGTGCGCGGCGGTTCTTCCCATCGCAAGGCAAAAGGGTCGCTCTTTTCAAGATCTTCGCCCGATGAGGAGTTGATAAAGTATTTATAGGTTTCGCCATTGCCGATATTGGGGATAAAACCTTCCCAAATGCCGGAGCCATCCCAACGGACAAACAGTTTATGCGAGCCTTTGTTCCAGCCATTAAAATTACCGATAACCGATACATATTGCGCGTTTGGCGCCCAAACAGCAAAGTAAGTACCTACCACATTTTTGTGGGTAACTACATGCGAGCCAAATTTTTCGAAAAGCTTAAAGTGCTTGCCGCTTTGAAACAGGGCGATATCAAAATCAGTAAATAAACTATAAGCCTCAACCGCGTTCAGGTGTTCGGCCTGCGCGACCGGGGTTGTTTTTTTTGTGGTTTTTGATTTTGTTTCGGCCGGTTTATCGGCTTTTTTGGCTGGCTTGGCGGTTTTTTCTTTACCGTCAGCTATGCTTTTAGGGGCAGCAACTTTTTTGGCCATGGTTATAGGGTTGTATGATAGTACTTAAACAGCTAACCTTTAAAATTGTGCTGTTTATAAATTATTGGCACAAGTTAGCAATTTATGCGGCTTGCACTTATATGTAAAGCTACATTATTAATTGAGCGAAAAAATAAAAAATTGGGTGTGTGTGTGTGGTGGCGCATAAAAAAGCCCGGATATTGGCGTACCCGGGCTTTAACTCATCAACTGACTAAATTTATTTAATTAACTAAGGCTAAGGTACAGGCAAGTTTTGGTGATTTAATCAGTGAAAACATGGAAACTGATACCGTATTTTCACGGTATTATTAAACACGGTTTGCGATAGTACGCGGTTTTAATTTTCACCTGTAGCCTCAACTCCATAGCGTATGGCAGCCAAAAGTACATCAACGTTGATATCCTTTAGTGCTTTAAACTTAATGCAATACCCGGTCACGCTGGCCTTGCCCAGTTGTTTTCCATAGGTTTGGGCTAAGTAGGTTTTATCCTTGAGGCCGAGGATATAGACAGATATGCCGGTTGTGTTTGCGCTTAACCCGATCTGAAAAAAGTCGCGCGTCTTTCCATCGGCGTATTTTATGGTGTAACATCCATAGCCTATGTTAGGGTTACTAACCGTTTTATTTTCGCTGTTTTTACCATTATCGAACCATAATTTGCAACCCGGCAATGCCTGGAGTATTAGCTGGTGCAAATCTTGCATCTCGCTACGCTTTGGTTCGGGCTGGCTGGTAATGTACCCGTTGATATGTTCCTGTATGTTCATATAACATCATTCAAATTTGAAATACTAACTAAAGCTACATTATTAATTGAGTGAAGGAGAAATAAAAAGGCAAAAGCAGGGCACAAAAAAACCCGGATATTGGCGTACCCGGGCTTAAACTCATCAACTGACTAAATTCATTTAATTAACAATGCTAAGGTACGGGCAGCATCTAACGTTTTTATCAGTGAAAACATGGAAACTGTTACCGTATTTTCACGGTGTTTTAGGGTGGTGTTGCTTCCGCATAAAAAACTCAGGCATATTTTGTACCTATACTTTGGATACCTTAACGTTTGGTATCGTTAGTTATATTTTGTACGATAACAAATGGCTCACTTTTTATGGCAGGAATATTTTTATTTCTAAATATAACACAGGTCAGTCTCACATCGGACGGAAGGCTGCTACCTGTTATTAACTTGCCTTTCTTAGTATTATCCCCACATATAACCCATCGATCACTGTCGCAGCCATTAAACCGTATTTTAACTGAATAGTAATGATGTCGTAACGGAATTTGTTTCTTTTTTTCTAAATAGTTCAAAGCTGGGCTGCCTTGTGGCAACTGCTCAATTTCCAGCAATTTACCCACTACGGCAATAGTATCAATTTTTTTCCCTTCAATGTTAAAAAGGTCACAACCCGTGTTTTTTATTGACGGATGGTTACTTTGAAGTTTTGATACAAATAGTAATAGAAATAGCACTATTTTCATTTTTATATCAAAATCATTTACAATAATGTATCATTATGGTTTTGTATAGCTATCCATTTCTTCAACCTCGCCATGCACTTTCATCGTTACCTTTAGTATGTTTGTGGCGAGGTTTAATACTCCGCTACGGATAGTGCTATATCTATCTACTTTAACAATACTATCAATTGTTAAAGTAAAAGATCCACTACCACCTTTATAGTAATCTATGTAACCTTTGGACTTTTTCACCCTCCTTATTCTTTTGAAATAAGTGAAATACCCTTTTGCGTATTCAAGAAAAGCCAGAGGTCTCGAATCCATAACAAGCTGATATTTATGCTCATTTAAAGGTATATTGGCATCAACATAAAAACTACAGCCACCATCTATTTTTACTGGATAGCCTGACGTGATGTAGGGTAATTCTGACGCTCGTTTGTTTTTTTGAAGTGCTTTTGGATATCCTGAAAACGGCAACCAGAACACCAATACATAAAACACTAAACGTCGTTTTATATGATACATCATTATTTACTTAAGTTTCCATAAATATAGGTGTTTTACCCCACCCGGCACATTAAACGGTGTATGGTTTATGCCACCAACACAAGTAGTATTTGAATATATACTAACATGGCCAGACGCGTTAAAACCGGTCTTGGTAGGATCGTTCGGAATCATAACAAAAAGCCCATACATCCCTTTTAGTGTAGTTTGAAAATTTATACCTCTATCTCCTCCTTGCACCTGATTCATATCAACATCTGGAGGCCCAAAAGTTTGCCTTAAAAAATTACTCATTTTAGCCGCTGAAAGAAAATAATATTTCCCGTCGGCGCCCATAAAAGTATAACCCTGTATATTGGGAATTGTTATACCAGAATAATTTAATGCCTTAGAAACCCTTAACGCACACGCATTAGCATATCCATTTTGAATGTATAATGTAGCAACGTCGCCCCCGATATCTGCTGCAACTTGTTGCGCCTTTGTTTCGGAGCCATCGGCCTCTTTGGGGTAATTATTGTATAGGCTATTATAAGATGGTAAGGGCTGTCTTGGATAGGTTACAGTATTGTCCTCCCAATAACCAATATCTGGGTCGTTATCCAAATTCATTGGCTCCAAGGATGTTTCCACATCGGGCATCGTTGTCGGGTCTAAAACCTGGCCACCTCCATACGGGTCCCAAACAGGTTGAGTAGGGTCGCCGCCACCGTAACCAGGTATATACCCAGGGTAAATTTGCGAGGGTGGGTAACTTGAATCCCCGCCATCACTTCCGCCGCCATCACTTCCGCCGCCGCCAAAATCAAAACCCCATACGCGTGTATATAAACTGTACCCGGTTGGACTGGAATCATCCGCTTGTAAACTTGTTGTACCTGGAATTCCTAACGCGTATCCCACACTATTTAAAAAGTCGCCAATATCTCCTAATATATCCCCCAACCAATCCCAGAAACTACTTACTACCGGCTTTGGTGAGGCCGATGAAGATGCATTTTTGACATACTCAAGCGCATATTTTTTACTTACAGTGCTCTTAGAAAGCTCCTGCACATGCAATACCTGCGAATTCAAATTCCAGTCATAAAGCTTACCTGTCCAGATATTATTTTGGCCAAACTCGCTGCTCGAGTTAGTTGGTACAAAATTCAACATATAAGTCAATAAACTATCTGGTTTCGCTGATCGTGTATCCTGCACAAAAAACACATCTGGCGGATGTTGGTCATAAAAGTTTGAAATTGTGGTGCCAGATACATCGTTCACTTTGTTTTTTTGACGGGATTGGGCAATACCTTTGTCAACATTCAAAGTTGGCACCTTAACAATCTTCTTTCCGTCAATGATCAACTGTGTGGCTTTGCTCCAATCGAATGTCAGGTATTTAGCAACAGGATTATTATCGATCCAATGATCAATGACGGCTTTATCAATTACTGGCACGTTGCTTTGAGCAGATAGATCAGGGTTTGCAATGTTCGTTTCTTGTTTTTTGCATTGAGAAAACAATATCATTGCAACGAGTAACCCCAGAATACATTTCTTTTTCATTTTTTGAATGGATATATTAGTTTTTGATTTAATGTTTCGGGGAAAAACCAATGCAATATATAAAAATATCAATAGATTAAAATATCAAATAATACTTTTTTAAACATAAAAAAGCCCGGCATATTTTCATAGCCAGGCAATATCAAATCAGTATAATCGGTGAGATCCTATTTAAATATCTGTATCATCCTGAAATTCTTATTGGCTTTAAAGCGATAGCGCTCCAACTCGTCGATGGTGGTTTTGATGACGTGTTTGTTATCAACCAATACTTTGGATGGTTTGAATGGCAGGCCGATGACCTTCATTTCGTAGTTCTCGTACCGTGGGGTATACAAACCTTCGACAGATTGGGTAATGGTCATGCTGTGCTCATCGCCGGTGGTTACAAATTTCTTTTCGAGGTAAATGTCCTGCTCGTAGGCAAAGGTTTCGCCGTAATCTTCGAAGAAGAACGAGTTAACCTCGTACGGGGCATAATATACCTGGAACAGTAATTCGTCGATCTGTTTTTCGCCAACGTATTGCATTACCGGCGACTCTGGGATAACGGAGCCTGCTTTTACAAATATCGGCATGGAGTCGAGCGGGGTTTCAACCACCAGTTCGGCGCCGCCTTTTAGTTTTTCGTGGGTCCAGTAGTGGTACCAATCGCCTTTAGGCAGATATACCGTGCGCGATTTAATACCGGGGTCCATAACCGGGCAAACCAGTATCTTATCGCCAAAGGTAAACTCGTCCTGGCGGAAATGGTTGATGGTTACCTCCTGTTCCTGCATAACCATGGGGCGCAATATGGGGAAACCATAACGGTTATGCTCCCAGAAAGCCGAATAGAAATATGGCATGAGGCGGTAGCGCAGTTCAATAAACTTGCGGTTGATACTGGTAAAAGGCTCGCCAAAGCTCCAGGGTTCGCGTTCGCGGGTATCGCCGGCCGAGTGGGCGCGCATAAATGGCGAAAACACGCCTAACTGTATCCAGCGGGTAAACAGTTCGCCATCTGGTTCGCCGCTAAAACCGCCGATATCGGTGCCAACGAATGATATGCCCGACATAGACAAACGCTGGCACTGAATATTAGCTAATTTTAAGTGTTCCCACGATGCTACGTTATCACCAGTCCAAACGCAGGCGTAACGTTGCAGACCCGAGTAACCGGCGCGGGTTATGGTAAACGGGCGTTTGTTTTTCATCAGTTTGCGCAGGCCCTCGTAGGTAGCGCGTACCATTTGCATACCGTAAACATTGTGCGCCTTGCGGTGCGAACCTCGGTGCCCATCGTACTGGTGGCGCACATCATCGGGGAAAGTGCCTGCGCCAAAAACCGCTGGCTCGTTCATATCGTTCCAAACACCGGCAACGCCCAACTGCACCAGTTCGTCAAACAAGCCGCCCCACCATTCGCGTACTTCGGGGTTGGTAAAATCGGGAAACTGGCAGCGGCCGGGCCAAACATGGCCTTCCATAAAGTAATCATCGCAACGGCGGCAAAAGTATTTTTTTTCCTTGCCTTCTTTAAAAACACCGTAGTTATCATCAACACGGATACCCGGATCAATGATGACCACCGTTTTAAAGCCCTGATCGGACAGTTCGCGGATCATTTTTTTGGGATCGGGGAAGTATTTGCGGTTCCAGGTAAAGCAGCGGTAACCGTCCATATAGTCGATGTCCAGATAAATGGCATCGCATGGTATCTTGTTTTTGCGGAAACCCGCGGCCACTTCCTTCACCTTCGACTCCGGGTAGTAGCTCCAACGGCATTGCTGATAGCCAAGCGCCCAAAGCGGCGGCATGGGGTGCATACCGGTGAGGCTGTGGTAACGTTTTACCACGTCCATCATGTGCGGGCCGTGTATGTAGTAGTATTGCAGCTCGCCGCCATCGGCCCAAAAGCTGGTTTTTGATTTATCTTCGGCGCCAAAATCAAAGTGCGATTTAAAAGTATTATCAAAGAAAATACCGTGGGCTATGCCTTCGTGCAAACTGATGTAAAAAGGAATGCTGCGGTACAGCGGGTCCTGGTCTTTAGCGAACGAGTAAGCATCAGTATTCCAGTTTTGCAGGCGCTTGCCTACCAGGTTAAGCTCGGTAGCTTTATCGCCCAGGCCAAAAAAGCTTTCGCCGGGGTGGCACTCTTTGGTAGCAAAAACGTAGTAGCCGCCAAACTGCACGTTCTCTTCCCAGTGCATGGGTTTGGCATCAATACTGGTCACGTGGTTTTCGTTATCCGAAAAGGAGATAAAAAAATCTTTTTTACGGATATGGCAGTTTACGGTGTTGGTTGATACCAGGTATTCGTCCTCGTCCTCATGCAGCGAAAAAACAGAAACCCGGTGCCCTGTGTTACTGATGGCATAACTAAACTCCTCCAAAAAAACGCCATGCGGTGCCAGGCGCACGCGGATGATATCGTCGCTTACGATAACCACTTCAACTTTAGCGTCGGCATCAGAGAAGTAGAATTTATTACCATCCTGCGCAACTTTAATAACCGCCCCGAGGTATTTTTTTACAATGGGTTTTAAGCCCACCACGGGGTTGTTCAAATGCTGAACGATCTCTTCTTCTATCTCTACCTTGGCGGGTAACGCCGGGTCTTCAATTTTTGCCATATAGTTTATACAGGGTTTGCGCTAAAACAGTTCCAAAAAAAGTAAATTAATTACTAAAGCGGACTAAAAAATTAAAAATACGCTTAATTTTTAACAGGCAAAGCTAATTTTTGGGATATTTTTAAAAAACGGTATGTTTTATTCCTAAAAGCTTAACAGAAATCCACTGGTTGCAGGCACTGTAATACGTAAACCCTGGGCAATATTATCCGCAGTGTAGCTTTGGTTACTCAATAAGTCGGTAAATGTGGCCTTGCCTGACAAATTTAAAGCGGTCATGAGGTCGCCTGGCAATTTAAACAGCAGGTCACGCTTGTCGCGATTGAAATTAACGAGCACCAATATACGTTCCGAATCGGTATAGCGCAGGTAGGCGTAAACACGGTCATCAAAACCCTCGCCTTCATTCAGATTGATGAGCATTAGCTCGTAAAACTTACCTTCAACAATTGCCACGTTTTGACCCGCAATATTGAGGAGTTTGCTGTAAAAATCACGCAGTTGTTTTTGTGATGTTGATAGTTGCCCGCCATCAAACTTGCCGCCATTAAGCCATTTCTGATGTTCGGGCACGCCCCAGTAATCAAAAATTGTGGTGCGGCCGTTGCCCTCGTTAAAACCGGGCACACCAGCTGCAGGCTCGCCTACTTCCTGACCGGAGTAGATCATGACCGGGCCGGTTGATAAGGTTGCCGAAACGATCATGGCGGGGACGGCCAGCCAGGCATCGCCCGCGAAATGTGGCGACGCAATGCGTTCTTCATCGTGGTTTTCCAAAAAGCGGAGCATGTGCTCAGGGAAATCAGCGCTTTCGTGAAAAACACAGCGGTTAATATCCCAAATGGTGGCGTTGCCTTCGTTGCGGATGAGGCGTTTAAGGCCATCGTACAACCCAACTTTATCGTACAGGTAATCAAAATGACCGTTAAAAATATAGTTATGGTATTGCCCGCTGTTGTAGGCCTCGCCCATAAATATCAGATCGGGAAACTGTTTTTTTACTTCGGGGATAACCCAGCTCCAAAACTCGACGGGTACCATTTCCACCATATCGCAACGGAAGCCGTCCACACCTTTTGCTGCCCAAAAACAGAGGATATGGTGCATTTTTTGCCATAGCGGCGGCAGAGGGTCAAAATGGGTTTGGTGACCGCCGAGGTAATCTACACCGTAGTTCAGTTTAATGGTCTCGAACCAATCGTTGATGGATGGTGTGGCACTAAATACATCGTTACCGGTTGCTTTGGCAGGGTCTTCGTGGAATTGGCCATCCTTCAGCGGACTGGTAAACCCATCGCCACCGGGATTATAAAACGCCGGAACTTTGAATGCTTCGCCCGGCATATAGTAAAAATCGTTTTGGGGGTCGAAGTGCCAGGCGGTATGGTCGTCCTCACCAAAATCGCGAACATCGGCGGGTTTTGCATCCGACTTATAAGTACGCGCCACGTGGTTAGGCACCAGGTCGATGATCACCTTTAGGCCATTGGCATGGGTACGTTTTACCAGTGCTTCAAACTCGGCCATGCGGTTGGGTACGTCAACGGCAAGGTCGGGCGCGATGTCGTAATAATCGTTTATCGCGTAAGGCGAGCCTGCCCTCCCTTTCACCACATCTGGGTCATCGGCGCGGATGCCAAATTGTGAATAGTCCGTCATGGTGGCGTGCTCAATTACACCGGTGTACCACACGTGTGTAACGCCCATCGCCCTTAATTCGCGCAAAGCCACATCGGTAATATCATTGAGCTTGCCAACGCCGTTCTCCTCCACCGAGCCATAGGTTTTATTGGTAGTGTTGGTGTTGCCGAATAAGCGGGGCAAGAGTTGGTAAATGATGTGTTTGTGCATTTTTTACTTAAAAAATTGTCATTTCGAACGATAGTGAGAAATCTTCTGCACCATGACTGTCTGCAGGCGCAAGGTATACACATGTTTAAATATCACCCAATATCCTTATTCAAAAACAACCATTCGGGATTCGTGGTTGCAATTAACTCTTCTTTCTTTTTTCTGCTCCATTTCTTGAGCTCCTTTTCTCTCGCAATTGCGTGTTCAATATGGGTAAAATGTTCGTAATAAACTAAATAGTGGCAATAGTATCTTCCGGCAAAGGTTTCTTTCTTTCCGGCATTTTGGTAGTGTTGAGCTATCCGGACATCTAAATTATTAGTGACACCAATGTACAAAACGGTTTTGGTTAGATTAGTGATGATGTAAACATAGAAGTTGTAGTTCCACATATATTTAGTTTCTGATATGTAGTAGAAGCATGGCGTAGAGGACTTGTGGTAGCAGAAGTTCTCTCACTATCGTTCGAGATGACAAAATTTATAGGATGTGGTTAATTACAACTTGTTTAATTCGTCTACCGCTAATTTATCTAATCCGGTTACAACCAAATCAGCATTACCTAACAGATCCGCCGTGCCGATGCCTACGCATTTCATACCACCAGCTATGGCGGCTTCAACTCCTGCAACGGCATCCTCAAATACTACGCATTCGGCGGGTTGTACGCCTAAGGCTTCGGCGCCTTTTAAAAATACTTCGGGGTCGGGTTTGGCTTTGGATACTTTGTTGCCATCTATCACGGCGTCAAAATGGGCGGCTAACCCGGTTTTCTCCAGGATCATGCCCGAGTTTTTACTTGCCGAACCCAGGGCGATCTTTAAACCTGCCGCGCGGCAGGCCTCTAAAAAGTCTTTGGCACCGGGCAGTATCTCGTCGGGCGTCATTTTGCTGATCATTTCCACATACCAGGTGTTTTTGAGTGTGGCCAGCTCATGCTGCTCTTCGGCGGTTTTGGTTACGCTGCCCCAGCCTAATATCAGCTCAAGCGAACGGACCCGGCTAACGCCTTTCAACTGCTCGTTCTGGTGCTCGGTAAAATCGAAACCGAGGCTATTGGCCAATTGTTTCCAGGCTTTATAATGGTAAACGGCGGTGTCGACAATTACACCGTCGAGGTCGAATAGGCAGGCTTTAATGGTACTCATCTGTCAGTTATAATAAAGCGATAAATGTATGCTTTTTGTGGCGATTTACTTGTTTAGTGGTGGATAATTTGGTATATTTATAGTTGGA
>JACXTT010001414.1_pt1 | contig 39837 bp, 38 predicted proteins | sample 9270951 | NCBI WGS metagenome assembly JACXTT01 (sample SAMN15532306, study PRJNA645909) | rock metagenome | isolation source: weathered quartz diorite | place: Puerto Rico | collected 2017-06-21
GCCAGTAAAGGAGACGTGATCGGGATCATGAACAATGACATCGTGGTGACGTCGGGGTGGTTACCGGCGCTGCTGCGCTTCATGGAAGAAACCGGGCATGGCATCGTCAGCCCGGCGATACGCGAAGGGCCGCTCGATTATGAGTTGGACAAATATGCTGCCGAATTCACGGCGGCCTGCAGGACGGCGACTCGGTCTGGATTTCTTGGACCGTGCATGCTGGTCCGGCGTGTGGTGTTCGACCAGATCGGGCTGTTTGATGAAAGGTTCATCTACGGAGGATGCGAGGATGTGGACTTCCTTTGGCGGGCGCAAAAGGCTGAGATCACAGCCGGCGTGACGGGATCGGCCTTCATCCACCACTTCGGGATGATCACGCAGAACACCGTCAAGCGCACCGAATCCAGAGCGTATCCGACACAGAACCTGATGCACTTTCGCCACAAGTGGGGACGGACGGTGCGGGGCAACTGGTTGCAACGGCGATGGGCCAGACTCCGAGAAACGTGGATCGAACGGTACGAGCGTTTCCGGTACGGCCATACACTGATGGAACGAGGGTAGGCGGTCGTGCGGGTGTTAATCACCGGGGGTGCTGGGTTTCTCGGGAGCCATCTCTGCGATCGGTTGATCGAGATGGGGCACGAGCTGGTATGTATCGATAACCTGGTCACGGGCTCCATGGACAATGTCGCCCATCTCATGGGGCAAGAGCGCTTCACCTTCGTCCACTACAACGTCTGCGACTATCTCTATGTGGAGGGATCGCTCGACGCGGTGATGCACTTCGCCTCGCCCGCCAGCCCGCAGGATTATCTTGAGTTCCCCATCGCGACCTTGAAGGTCGGGGCTTTGGGCACGCACAAGGCGCTGGGTCTGGCCAAAGCGAAGAACGCCAGGTTCCTTCTCGCCAGCACGTCCGAGGTGTACGGGGATCCGCTGGTCTCGCCCCAACCCGAGTCCTACTGGGGCAACGTCAATCCGATCAGCCCGCGCGGGGTTTATGACGAAGCCAAGCGCTTCGCCGAGGCCATGACGATGGCCTACCACCGCTACCACGGCCTCGACACGCGGATCGTTCGCATTTTTAATACTTTTGGCCCCAGGATGCGCCCCAACGACGGGCGGGTCGTCTCCAATTTCATTGTGCAGGCCTTGAGCGGGAAGCCGCTGACCGTGTTTGGGGACGGCGCCCAGACCCGCAGCTTCTGCTATGTGGACGATCTCGTCGAAGGCATTACGCGCTTACTCCTGGCGCGATCCGATCGCTCGCCGGAGCAACGGACTGATCGCCAGTCCTTCCTGTATCAGAGCGACAGGCCGGCGAAGCGCTCAGTTCATGAGCCGATTAATCTCGGCAACCCACAGGAGTTGACCGTGCTGGAGATCACCCGGAAGGTCGAGGCCCTCGTCGGGACCACCGCGCCCATAGAATTCAAGCCGCTTCCAGCCGACGATCCGAAGGTCCGCTGCCCAGACATCAGCCTCGCGCGGGAACTGCTCGGCTGGGAACCCAAGGTAAGTCTCGATGAAGGTCTCCGGCGGACCATCGAATATTTTCGGAAAAGACTGGCATAAGTCCCCTTTAAGCCCCAGCACTTCCGCCTGCTCAGTTTTCCCTTGACTCGTTCCACTTGATGTGTTCAAATCTTGAACGCTTTCTGAGAATCAGGGATCCTAATGGATATCCAGTCCCAGCGCGATCTTCAACTCCTCAATGAGGTCGAGCAAAACGCCGCCGTCACCCAGCGCTCGCTGTCGAAAAATCTCGGCGTCGCTCTGGGTCTGACTAACCTGTACCTCAAGCGCCTGGCCCGTAAGGGCTACATCAAGATCACCACAATTCCCAGGAATCGCATTAAGTATCTCCTCACCCCCCGCGGGATGACCGAGAAGACCCGGCTCACGTATCTCTACATGCAGTATTCCCTTTCCTATTACCGAGACATGCGGCAACGTCTGAAAATCGTGCTGACGGGACTGGCTAGCGCAGGCGCCAAGCGGATCGTCATTTGCGGGACTGGCGAACTGGCCGAACTGGCTTACATCAGCCTTCGAGAGATGGACTTGACCCTGGTTGGATTCGTGGATGGGGACCAGGGGACGTTTCTCTCTTATCCTTTGTGGCCGATTGAGGCCTTACCTAACTGGGAATTTGACGCTGTATTGATCGCCGACCTGGAAGAGGCAAAGAAAGTCCAGGCCAGGCTTGTCCGGATCGGGGTACCACGAGCGAAGATCGCGACGCTGTAGCCTCCGTAAGTCTGTCATAGAGCCGTCAGGGGCGTCCTTTGGTACTGCCAAGGCGGCCGCCGACGGGAAAATAGGTGCTGGGGATTGTACGTTCTGTAAGTGAGAGGGCGGAGCTGTGCCTGATGCCGATGGAACACCACGATGGTTTGCACTTCGGACTCGCTCACGACATGAGAAACAGGTACGGGATCGGCTGACGGCGCGGGGGATCGAACGACTGCTGCCGACCGTCATGCGTCTGAGACAATGGAAGGACCGCAGGAAGGAAATCGAAACGCCGCTGTTCTCTGGTTATTGTTTTGTCCGTTTCTCTTGGCCGGATCGATTGTCAGTACTGAAGGTGCCGGGCGTGGTGGAAATCGTGCACGGCGGGGATGGCCCCGAACCAATCCCCGACCAAGAGATCGACGCCATCCGAAACCTGATGATGAGTACTCTCCGCTATGACTCACATCCCTACTTGCACGAAGGGATGGTGGTAGAGGTGCGGCGGGGTCCACTGGAAGGCGTGCGGGGCATCCTGGTACGAAAGGGTAAGCGCCATCGGTTGGTCATTGCGGTCCATCTGATTCAACAGGCTGCGTCCGTGGAAATTGATGCCGCGGACGTTGTGCCTACCTAACTGGCTACCCGTTGCATGAACCAGAAGAGTCTCAATTTTAAACATAAGTTAGCGATAGTGATCCCTACTAAGGACAGACGTAAAGATCTTCGTACGATGTTAGAGAGCTTGAACATACAAAGCGAACGCCCTGCTCAGGTGATTGTGGTAGATGGCAGTGAACAGGAAGTTCGCGATGTAGTTGAATCGTTTCCGTACTTGCACATTGAGTATGTTCGTGTGTTTCCTCCTTCTTTAGCAAGACAGCGGAATGCAGGTATGGCTCGGTTGCATGAGAATATTACCTTGGCCGGGTATCTCGATGATGACGTCGTGCTTGAACCCGATGCCATCGCGAACATGCTGTCCTTTTGGGAAACCGTCGATGAGACATGGGGTGGCGCTTCGTTTAATATCGTTAATACCGAGGGGCCGAGAGGGGTATGGTTGAAACGGTGGTTTGGCCTGGATGCTGAGAGGCGTGGCGCAGTGTTACCGTCCGGGTGGACGACTGCTCCAGGTAGCCCTCGCGCTGATTTGGAAGTCGATTGGCTTTGCGGTGGGGCTACCGTTTGGCGGCGAGACATTATCGATCGCTATAAGTATGACGAATGGTTCCAAGGCATGGGATTCTTGGAGGATGTCGATTATAGTTTCAACATCCGTGAAAAATATCGTCTGATGGTGGTCTCGTCTGCGCGGCTGGTCCATAACAGCCCGCCTATTAAGCCTGATCGGCATTTCCTGCTTGGCAGGTATCAAATTATTAACAGGGTATATTTTGTGCGGAAATACCGGAGGCGTGGGCTTTCAGTGCTCCGTGCCTGGACCGCTATCGTTGCGATGGTCATGATGCATCTGGCACAGGCACTCGTCCTTCTTGAGAGATCTCACCTGAACAGAGCCTTTGGAAATCTCGCCGGGATATTTGCCGAGTTGAGCGGGCGGCAAGAAAGAATCGGCGGCTTTCTGAAGTGAAACGCGTCTTCACGGCGGGACATGATCACCATCTCATCACGTAAGGGTGGGCCCGTCGTTTGGCTTCCATAATGACCGCACCTGTCTCCATCGTTATTCCTATTCGGGACGAAGCTAAGACGCTGCCGGAACTTCTTGCCAGTCTGGAACGGCAAACGCTTTTACCCCAAGAAGTGATCATCGTTGACGCAAGCTCCACAGATGGAGGACGCAGACTCATCGAAACGTGGTGGGCATCCAAAGCCTGGATAGGCGGGGATTGCCGAGTTCTTCCGAATCCGGGCCGCTTTCCTGGCGCAGGACGCAATGTCGGGATCAAAGCGGCAAAAGGAGAATGGATCGCCTTTTTGGATGCGGGAATTGACCCGCAGCCGAACTGGTTGAGCGCGCTTCTTATCTATGCAGAAGAACACAAGGCGAAGGCCGTGTTCGGAGTGGGTCGATTTTGTGGCCATGGCGCAATCGCCAGAGCTGTCTGTGCTCTTTCATACGGCGAAGGTGCTATTTCCCAAGAAGGGATTCTTCCCGCATCGCTGTTTCATCGCGAGGTAATAGAAAAAGTAGGACTCTTTTCCCCTGATCTGCTAATGCAAGAGGACACGCAGTGGCGTGCTAAATACAAGGTGGTATACGGCGAGGCACTGGTAAACACGAATGCACTTGTCGAATATCATCATTTCCCTAAATCCTTTGCCGATACCGTCAGGAAGTGGTTTAGATCTGGGACTTATGCGGTCAGAGCCGGTGTTCATAAGGGGCAACAAACTCTCTATTTGCTCGCTTTGCTTAGTGTGCTGGCTTTGGCTTTGGTCTTCGGTATCGAGGCAGCCCTGTTGTTTCTGGTTGGGGCAGTCTTTATGATCCGCGGATGTTTTTTGCCTATGACAAGGAGTAAACCATGGCATTGGTGGAAAGGGGAGTCATCTGCACTTATTGCAGCGCTGTTTTTATGTCTGGTCATGGATCCGGCGAAGGGGGCAGGCTTTCTTTTTGGATATGTCGAGAGGGCCAAAGAGCGAATACTGTCAAAGACCTGACCTAGTCAGCGAAGAAAGTATGAACCACTTAAAGGTGGCATTGGTACATGCAAAAGAATGGCTCTATACCGTGCCTGAAGTGTATCTGGGGATAGGCCGGCCTTTTCACGGCGCCCAACTCTCAGGTCCTCAGGTGGATTTTCTGATCAACACCCTCAGCAGCGTCCGCGATGTTCCCGGGGATGTCATTGAATGCGGCGTATTTAGAGGCGGGGGGCTGCTGACATGCTGTCTGGCTATGACTCGGTTGAATATCGACAAGCATGTCTATGCGGCGGACACGTTTTGCGGCATGCCGGCGCCATCATCCGAGGATCTCCCTGACGGAGTGAGGTCTGTATTTGACGGAGCCTTTCGGTACAACAGCCCGAAGCTTATCGCGGGGCGTCTCCGACTTGCAGGTGAGCGGAAACGAGTGACGCTTGTTCAAGGACTGTTCGAAGACGCGCTGCCACAATTGCGGCCGGAACAGACGTTCAGCCTTGCCTTTATCGATTGCGACTTTTACGATGGCGCCAGTTTTTGCTTGGACTGGCTCTATCCGCGAATGAATCGTGGTGGATATTTGTGCATCCATGATTACCACTCGCGAGATGCGCCTGGCATCACCCGCGCGTTTGACGAATTTGTCTCTGGCAAGCCAGAGGTCGGGGAGTCAATTTGGAATATTGGGTATGTCGTTAAAAAATGACAAGAAGCATGACAGTGGAAGGCCCGTGTGTTCGTGCAAACATTTATTGGCGACCGTTGACGTAAGGCCATGACGCCCTTGCGGCACAGATGTTGGGGAAAGACTCCAGTCACGTAGCAAAACTTTGAAAATCCTCGCTCTCATTCCTGCCCGGGGTAGCTCTAAGGGCATTCCGCGCAAGAACATCAAGCCAATCGCGGGCAAACCGCTTATCGCCTGGACCATTGAAGCGGCCCTTTCTTCGCAGTTCCTCGATGCCGTGGTGGTAAGTACAGAGGATGAAGAGATTGCCGAAGTGGCTCGCCAGTGGGGATCGCAAGTGCCTTTCCTGCGGCCGCAGGAACTGGCACAGGACGACACGCCCGGCATTGATCCGGTGCTCCACGCTCTAAAGCAATTGCCGGAGTTCGATGCGATGCTAGTGTTGCAACCCACCTCGCCGTTACGTACCACCGAAGACATAGACAGGTGCATCGGACTGGCCCTTGACCTGCCGGCATCCTCCGTAGTTTCGGTCAGTGAGCCGGAGAGACATCCTTACTGGATGTATCGATTAGGAGCCGATCAACGGTTGCAGCCCCTGATTGATGTGCCGCCCATCTCGCGCCGCCAGGAACTGCCGCCTGTTTATGCCATGAATGGCGCCCTGTATTATGCCCGCACCGATTGGCTGTGGCAGCATCGCACCTTTGTGACGAATGAGACGGCTGCTTATGTGATGCCCCCGGAGCGGTCCGTAGACCTGGATACCTTGCTTGACTGGAAGCTGGCCGAGTTGCTGTTTAAGGAACGCTCTGATGGGAAATCGCTTCCCAAAAACCTATAAGCAAATGCCAGAGGAAACCCGTATCGATACCCAATCCCAATCTAGAAACCTTTTTACTCTGCTTTGGAGACTTTGGAAACATCTGAGTAAGCGTCGCCAGCATCAGTTCATGCTGCTGCTTGTGGTGATGGTGGTAAGCGCGTTTGCCGAAGTCATTAGCATTGGTGCGGTTTTGCCGTTTCTAGGCGTGCTGATTTCACCGGAAAGGATGTTTCAGCGACCTATCATAGCTAGTATAGCGCAAGCTTTTGGAATCACATCTGCAAGTGAATTAGTGCTGCCTCTCACTGTTGCGTTTACGTTTGCTGCACTCATTGCGGGAGGGATACGCCTACTGGTTTTGTGGGCCAGCACACGATTGTCCTTTGCAACCGGGGTAGACCTCAGCATCAACATGTATCGCCGCACTCTCTACCAACCATACAGAGTGCATGTGGCCAGAAACAGCAGTGAAGTAATTAGCGGTGTTACCAACAAGACCAGTACTGTCGTCATTGGGGTTCTGTTGCCCTTGCTCGTGCTCATCAGCTCAGCGGTGGTATTCGCTGCGATCGTCCTGGTATTGATCGCCATTAATCCAGTGATAGCAATTTTGTCGGCGATTGGATTTGGCGCCAGCTATGTCCTCATCACTTTATTCTCTCGTGAGAGATTGCAGCGAAATAGCCTGCGTATAGCAACAGAGCAAACCCAATTGTTCAAAACATTGCAGGAAGGATTAGGAGGGATTCGAGACGTGTTGCTGGACGGCACTCAGCCCCTCTATTGCAATATTTATCATCGGGCCGACTCATCTCTTCGAACGGCGCAAGGCAGTAATACCTTTATAGCCGCCAGTCCCCGTTTTGCGATGGAAGCGTTGGGAATGACGCTTATAGCCTTCCTTGCCTATAGTGTGAGTATTCAATCAGGTGGTCTCGGCATTGCACTGCCGGTGCTGGGCGCGCTAGCCATGGGGGCACAGCGCTTGATTCCTGCGTTACAGCAAGGCTATGCATCGTGGTCCATTATCGCTGGCAGTAATGCATCTTTGGTTGATACGCTTGAGCTGCTTGACCAGCCTTTGCCGCGTGAAGCTTTAGAGCCGCCCCCTAAGCCGCTGCCTTTTCATGACGGCATACGCTTCGCCGCTGTTCGCTTTCGTTACACCAGTGATGGCCCCTGGGTGCTTGACGGGCTCAATTTTTCTATTCCGAAGGGGGCTCGTGTGGGATTTGTGGGCGCAACAGGTAGTGGCAAGAGTACGGCCATCGATCTTTTGATGGGCTTGCTGGAGCCTACCGAGGGACTGGTCCTGGTCGATAATAAATCCATCGCCGGATCCCGTCTAAGGGCGTGGCAGCGGAATATAGCCCATGTACCTCAAAGCGTATACCTGGCAGACGCGACTCTGGCAGAGAACATCGCTTTTGGTATTTCCCTGGCGGCGATCGATATGGTCCGAGTAAGAGAGGTGGCCCAGCAGGCGCAAATAGCGGAATTCATCGAGAACGGTACCGAGGGTTACCTGGCATTGGTTGGCGAACGCGGTGTTCGCCTATCAGGAGGTCAGCGCCAGCGCATCGGTATCGCCCGGGCCCTCTACAAGAGGGCTACAGTGCTGGTTTTCGATGAAGCTACTAGCGCACTTGATACCTTAACTGAACAAGCGGTGCTGGACGCCATCGAGAACCTCGGCCGTGATCTCACCATACTGATAATCGCCCACCGCCTAACCACCATACGGCGATGTGATCGAGTAATCGAGTTGAATTGCGGGCGGTTAGTGGCGGAAGGATCCTACGATCAACTCTTGCGCGAGAGTCAGAGCTTTCGTGCGATGGCCGCAAATATCAGTTGAGCGGCGGTCGACTTGCGGTGTCTGTCATTGTGCGCTGCGAAATCCCTGGCAATGAGCTCCCCAATTATCGACCTTCGATCGAACCAATCACAAATAACCGAACGTCATCCCAGACGAGGAATATTACTAGTGGTCCATCCAGATGAACCGAAACAAATTTCTTAACCTATATATTTACAGCGACAGCTTGGCGTTTAGACGAACAGGACAGTCTCAGGACCTAACCTTTACCTATCCATTCATCCTAAAGGAATTGATCGAGGCAAAGCTTGGCTTCAGAACTAATCTCCTAGTAAGAGGAGGGGGCGGGCTAAATATTAAGCAGATCAAAGAAATAGTCAGAAGAGACACCGGGTACTTTGGAGGAGACGATCAAGCATTGAATATTGCAGTCCTTCAATTTGGAATTGTGGATTGCGCCCCGCGACCGATAACATACGTGCTATTACCACTTCTGGGCAGTATGCCGGTTCTTGGACCGAAGATCCTTGCAAAATTGGTTGAGCACAGAAGGGGGGTACAAAATCTGTGCAGCTACACCGTTACATCAAGGCATACATTCAAAAAGGAATACGCCTCAATTGTATATACCTGTCACAGTCTTCAAATGAGGACACTCTCCGTCGGATTGCCACTCCCCCCATTATCCATTGAATTTAGAAGTCCAGGATTCAGACGGAGCGCAAGCATCTACAACGAACTGATCCGTGATGTCATTCCGGAAAGTTTTTGCGATATCGAACAGTATATGACGGAATCACTACGAGAATCCCTTCTGTTGTCCGATGGCCACCATTTGACTGAGGAAGGTCATCGGTTTTATGCCGAGAAATTGTTTGAGCAGCTGAAGAGACTTCTTTAATCTGCAAATCACTTGGAAGAAAAGTAATCATTGAGAACCGCGATTCTCGGCGTCGGTCGCATGGGGCGACGCCACGTTGAAGTCGTCCGCCATGTGGGGCTGGAATTAGTCGGTGTGTTCGATGTCAGTCAAGATTCATTGAAGCTTGCCCAGGATGAATATGTCCTGACTAGTCAGCTGTTGTTTAATGATCTGGACAAACTTTATTCTGAAGCGAAACCGGAGTGTCTAATCATTGCCACCACAGCGGATTCCCACTGTGCGCTCGCCTGCAAGGCGGCGGAGCGGGGCGTGAAATACGTTCTCGTCGAAAAGCCAATGGCTGTTTCGTTGCAAGAATGCGATCTCATGCTGGAGACTTGCCATCGCTACGGCACCAAGATGGCGGTGAATCATCAGATGCGTTTTATGGAGCAATACACTGAACCAAAACGACTGTTCGCGACGGAAGCGTACGGTGGGTTGACAAGTATGACCGTAGTAGCCGGCAATTTCGGTTTTTCGATGAACGGCACCCATTATTTCGAGGCTTTCCGGTTTCTAGCCGATGAAGATCCGGTGGAAGTTACCGCCTGGTTTTCGCCCAAGGCGATACCCAACCCACGGGGGAGCCAGTTTGATGACCGCGCTGGGAGCATCCGTGCTGTGACGGAGAGTGGCAAGCGATTTTTCATGGAAATTGGCGCTGACCAGGGCCATGGCATCTGCGCCATCTATGCCTGCCGAAACGGCATGATCACCGTTAATGAGTTAACCGGGGAGCTACTCTCAACTGTACGGGAGCAACAGTACCGTGATCTGCCCACGACCCGCTATGCAATGCCGGCTGTGAATACTCAGCGTGCGATACAACCTGCAGAGGTTATTGACGTAAGTGCAGCCGTGCTCAAGGCCTTGTTACGGGACGTGAATAGTGTATCGGGAGAAGATGGCCGTCGGGTAATAGAACTTTTAGTCGCGGCTTATCAATCCGTCGAGTGCGGGAGCGTCCCTGTGCGTTTGGATGGTAAGCTGGATCGAAACCGGGTTTTCCCTTGGGCGTAGACAATCGCAGGAGTAACGGCTGCTGCAAGGTGGCTATTGTTGGCGCAGGTTATATGTCACGAGAACACATTCGTGCCTTTCAAGACGTGCCAGGTGTTGACATAACCGGCATCCACAGTCGATCACGATCCCGAGCAGAAGAACTGGCCGGTGAGTTCCACGTGTCAAACGTTTGTAACTCGATCGGTGATTTATTTGAGAGGACTCAGGCTGATTTAGTCGTCGTGTCAGTTCCTGAGCTATCAGCGAACGAGGTTTGCTGCGCCTGTTTTGCGTATCCTTGGACAGCGTTGATAGAAAAGCCCGCAGGATACAATGTGGCTGATGCCGAAGCGATCGAGTCGGTCGCTAGGAGCAAGGGAAGTCGGGCATACGTTGCCTTGAACCGGCGGCATTACGGCAGTACGCGAGCCGTTGTTGCGGACTTGGCAAACCTGCCGGGGCCTCGCCTGATCAAGGTGCAAGACCAGCAAAGTGCGTTAGCTGCGTTACAAAGTGGGCAGCCCAGGTTGGTAGTGGAAAACTGGATGTACGCCAATTCCATCCATCTCATTGATTATTTCCTATTACTCGGCCGGGGGAAAGTCGCGCAGGTCGACCACATCATTCGCTGGGATCCTCAGCGTCCGCGCTATGTTGCAGCCAAGATCAGTTTTGATTCCGGGGACGTCGGCCTGTACGAAGCCGTTTGGGATGGACCAGGTCCTTGGGCTGTCAGCGTGAATACGCCGGAAAAGCGTTGGGAAATGCGTCCGCTCGAAAAGGCTGCCTATCAGCTATCAGGCAAGAGAGTGCTTGTACCGGTCGAGGATGACGTCTTGGATGCACGGTTCAAGCCCGGTCTGCGCAGACAGGCTGAACTTGCAGTTCTGGCAACATCGGGGCATCAGACCGAGTTGCCGACCTTGCAGGATGCCCTAGCGTCGATGCGCCTGACGCAAGCAATCTACTCATAGCTAGCGACTTCAACGATCCGTGAAGAAAATTCTCTTCACTACAATTTTCGTTCTTGGTGATTAGCGTGTCCGCATCCGAACATGTATACATCATTGCCGAGGCCGGGGTAAATCATAACGGCCAATTGACGCTGGCAAAACGCCTGGTGGATGCCGCAGCTGATGCCCAAGCTGATGCCGTCAAATTCCAGACCTTTCGCGCGGAACAGCTGGTGTCGCCTCAGGCCCCCAAAGCTCAATATCAGCTAGCCACAACAGGCCAAGAAGAATCGCAGCTGGAAATGCTCAGGCGGTTCGAACTCCCTCCGGAAGCGTATGCCGAGCTTTTTCAGTACTGTAAGACGAAGAACATTCTGTTTCTTTCGACGCCTTTTGACACCGACAGTGCAGATTTGTTGGACGAGTTGCCAGTGTCACACTTTAAGATCGCTTCAGGCGATGTCACTAATATTCAGCTGCTCCGTTATGTAGCCGGGAAGCACAAGCCAGTAATCCTTTCAACCGGAATGTCTACACTGGAGGAAGTTAAGGAGGCACTCCGAGTGATGGCCGCAGCAAATAACACATTCGTCACTCTCCTCCACTGCGTATCCGAATACCCTGCGCCTCCTGAACAAGTAAATCTCCAGGCGATGGTTACGATGCGAGATACTTTCCGAGTTCCCGTGGGATACTCCGATCATACGCAGGGCGTAGAGGTAGCACTGGCGGCTGTTGCCCTTGGGGCCTCTGTGATCGAAAAGCACCTGACGTTGGGACGTAACATGCTGGGGCCAGACCATCGTGCGTCCCTTGAACCAGCAGAGTTCAAACAAATGGTTCGGCAAATCCGGATCATCGAATCCGCTCTGGGCGATGGCATCAAGCGACCAGCTCCGTGCGAAGCCTCGAATCGTTTGCTGGCTCGTCGAAGCCTTTTTGCCACTGTCCCGATTCCAAAGGGCACTGTCATTCACGAAGAGATGGTGGAGTGCAAGCGTCCAGGCGAAGGGATATCACCGCTCTACTATGACCGGGTCATTGGCCGAAGAGTAACTCGGAGCTTCAAGGCCGGAGAGGCACTCGATTGGGATGGGCTGCAGGATGGATGAAGTAAAGACCATCAGGCGAATTTGTGTTGTCAGCGGGACTCGAGCCGAGTACGGGCTGCTTAGGCCCGTCATGGAAGAGATCCAGGCTGCGCAGCTCGAACTCCGTCTGGTTATCGCGGGGATGCATCTCTCTCACGAATTCGGCAACACCTATCGAGAAATTGAGCTGGATGGCTTCAAGGTTGACTCTCGTGTCGATATGGCTCTCTCGGGGGATAACAATGCTGCCATGGTGAAGTCTATTGGGATCGGGATCTACGGTCTCACGCAAGCGCTTGAAGGGATAGCCCCCGATATCGTGCTCATTCTAGGCGATCGCGTCGAGGCCTTTGCCGCAGCAGTCAGCGGGGCAGGCTTGAACAAGGTGGTAGCGCATCTACATGGAGGTGAAGTAACCAGGGGCGGGTTGGATGAATCCATGCGCCACGCGATCACTAAATTCGCGCATCTTCATTTCGTTGCAACCGAAAAGAGCCACAATCGTCTGAACAAGATGGGTGAACGGCCGGAAACGATCTATCAGGTTGGAGCGCCTGGCTTAGACTCCGTGTTCAAAGCCAAGCTCTATGATCTGGCCGAACTGGAGAATGTTCTGGGTGTTCCGATTAGGACGCCGTTCTTGGTGGCTGCTCAGCATTCGATTTCCACCGACGCGGATTCCTCTGCCAAGCAAATGAAAGAGACTCTCGAAGCTCTCAAGGCATTTGGCTGCCAGACAGTTTTAGTCTATCCGAACTCGGATGCGGGAGGGCGACGGATGATTGAGGTCATCGAATCATATAGGCGTGAACCGTGGTTGTCCATATTCCAAAACCTTGCCCGTGTGGCCTATCTGAGCCTTTTGAGACACGCTGCTGTGCTCGTTGGTAACAGTAGCAGCGGTATCATCGAAGCACCGTCTTTCCATCTACCGGTTGTAAACATTGGAACGCGACAAGCAGGCAGGGAGCGCAGCACGAACGTCATCGATGTCCCCCCATTGCGAAACGAGATCCGAGCGGCTATCAGCCTGGCGTTGACGGACGAGGAGTTTCGAGCGCGAGTAAAAATTTGTCAAAATCCTTACGGCGATGGACATGCTAGTGCGCGAGTTGTTGACGTGCTGCGCAAACTGGAAATAACGCCCCAGCTACTTCAGAAACAGCTCGCGTACTGAGCACTCACCTGAGCATGAAGATAGTTTTGCACGGGGCTAGCGGACACGGAAGGGTAGTGGCGGATATTGTCTCGGCAATTCCTGGATTGGAACTTATGGGTTTTGTGGATGATGACCTCTCCAGGCACGGAGAGAAAGTGGGAAAATTTCCGATTCTGGGGGGACAAGAAATCTTATCGGAGCTCCGCAAGGATGGCGTGGAAGGCGCCATTGCAACAATAGGCGAGAATAAAAGACGGATGCGGATAGCGAAGGTTCTGAAGGAGCTCGCGTTCCAATTAGTGACGGTTGTTCATCCCTCCGCCGTCCTTGCGCCTGATGTTTTTACGGGCACAGGGACAGTCATCATGCCTGGGGTTGTGATCAATGCAGGTGTGAGAATTGGCGCAAATGTAATCGTAAATACTGGGGCCACTGTTGATCATGAGTGTGTCCTGGAGGATGGCTGCCACCTTTCGCCTGGCGTTCATCTCGCAGGAAATGTTTGGGTTGGGAAAGAAGCTCATGTCGGAATCGGCGCGAGCGTGATACAGAATATCCGGATAGGGGAGGGGAGTGTTGTGGGCGCAGGTGCGGTTGTGATCCGCGATGTGCCTCCACAAAAAACAGTTGTAGGCAATCCCGCCAAGGAATTGGTTGGACCGGCCGAACGGTGAAGAGACCGAATTATTTATGGATGAACAAAAACGACGCGTTTTGATCTCGCAGGATATTTCGATCCGGGAGACGATTCGCGTTATCAGCGACGTAGGTCTTGCCATTGCGCTTGTCGTGGATAAAGACGATCGCCTTATCGGAACAGTGACGGACGGAGATGTACGGCGGGGGATTCTAAATGGCTTAGGTTGGGATGAGCCCGTCGCGAAAATTTTGCATTCGAATCCCATCACAGTAAATCCGGGAACCGACATGCAAACAATTCGAAAGCTCTTTACCGACGCTGACATAAAGCATATCCCAGTGGTTGATGAGAATGGGCATGTCTTGGACATTATGATGATTTCTGACCTTCTCTCGATACCTCTTTCAAATCCGGACATCACTGAGCGAGAGATCGGGGCTGTCCTAAGCGTACTACGGACTCCAAATCTTAGCCTGGGCCCCAAAGTGACGGAATTTGAGGAAAAAATTGCGGCATACGCATATCGGAAATTCGCGGTTGCTGTAAACAGCGGAACTTCCGGTCTGCACTTGATCGTCAGGGCCCTTGGTTTAGGGGCAGGAGACGAAGTCATAACCACTCCATTCAGCTTTATTGCGTCCAGCAATTGCTTGCTTTATGAAAGCGTTACACCTGTATTCGTGGACATTGAACCCGACACCTACAATATCAACCCTTATCTCATCGAAGCCGCAATCACCCCACGGACACGCGCCGTTTTGGCTGTTGATGTGTTCGGCCAACCTGCACGCTATGACGCCATCGAAGAAATCGCCAACAAATATCGATTGGTCGTTATTTCTGATTGTTGTGAGTCGATCGGGGCGGAGTATCGAGGCAAGCGTGCCAGCAGATATGGGGCCGCTGGGGTCTTCGCGTTCTACCCTAACAAGCAGATCACGACGGGGGAGGGTGGTGCCGTTGTCACAGATGATGCTGAGTTGGCCGGCCTGTGTCGTTCGATGCGAAACCAGGGGCGTGGTGAAGATGGCGGCTGGTTATGCCATGAGCGACTCGGCTTTAATTACCGCTTACCTGAGATCAGTTGCGCTTTGGGCATCGTTCAGCTAGAGCGGATCGATGAAATTTTGGAGCGTCGGCAAAGGATTGCCGAGACGTACAACCTGCTACTCAAAAATATTGAGGCAATTCATTTGCCGCACATCGATTCCGTAACGACCAGAATGAGTTGGTTTGTATATGTAATCCGGCTTTCCGACCGATACACTCGGGCCGATCGCGACAGGATCTTACAATATCTGAGACGTAAGGGCATTGGGGCCAACAACTATTTCCCTCCGATCCATCTTCAGCCCTTCTATCGGGAGCGGTTTGGCTTCAAGGAGGGAGACTTCCCAATAGCCGAAAGGGTTGCCAGCAGAACGATTGCGCTACCATTTCACAACAATATGACCGAAGCCGAATGCGAAACCGTCGTAGACCACTTTAAAAGTGCACTGCGCGAGGCCTCAAATGAGCATCCATAGAGTGCCACGCCAAGTTGACCTTGCGCGGTTCCAGAAGCGGGAGGACGAATTGGAGGCGTTCTATGGGCTTCCGCGACATGTGGCTTTCTGCAAGCGATGCGTGATCTCGAATCAGCGTCCGAACTCTGCGGTCGAGTATGCCCATACGCAAGGGAGCAGGAAGGAGACGATCCACTTTGACGGGGAAGGCGTGTGTGATGCATGTCAAGTGGCACAGAAAAAGTGCCGCACCGTCGATTGGGAGAAGCGGCAACGGCAGTTGGGCGAGCTATGCGATCGCTTTCGAAGTTACGACGGCTCCTATGATTGCATCGTCCCGGGCTCCGGCGGGAAAGACAGTTTTTACGCCGCACACGTGCTGAAGACACATTATGGGATGCACCCGCTGACGGTCACGTGGGCACCTCACCTTTACACGGATTGGGGTTGGAAGAATCATCAGGCCTGGATCCATGCCGGGTTCGACAACTGGCTTGTCACACCAAGCGGGCGTGTCCATCGTTTGCTAACCAGACTGGCTGTGGAAAATCTCTTCCACCCTTTCCAGCCCTTTATGCTGGGGCAGAAAGCACTGGCGCCCCAAATAGCTATGCTGCACAAGATTCCACTGGTATTCTATGGCGAGAACGAAGCTGAATATGGAAATCCGATCGCCGATACGCAGGCGGCAACCAGGGACTGGGCGTACTTCACAACTTCCGACAAATCGACACTGTTCCTCGGAGGAACATCCGTCGAGGACCTGATCAGGGAATTCGGGCTTGCGCCAGCTGACCTACAGCCCTATATGCCCGCTGATCTTGCGGAGGTCGAAGCGCACCGCATCGAAGTGCACTATCTCGGCTATTATCTCAAATGGCATCCGCAGAGCTGCTACTACTACGCCGTTGAACACGGAGGATTCCAGACATCACCGGAACGTACTCCAGGCACGTACAGCAAGTACAATAGCATCGACGATAAGATCGACGACTTCCACTATTACACGACTTATATCAAGTTTGGCATCGGTCGCGCGACATACGATGCCGCGCAGGAAATCCGATCCGGTGACATCACGCGAGACGAAGGCGTTGCGCTGGTCAAGCGCTTTGATGGCGAATTTCCGGAACGATTCGCCGATGAAATTTTCCGCTATCTGAGCATTACTCCCAAAGAATTCCCGCTTGCATCACGCATGTTCGACCAACCCATCGTCGATCGTGACTACTTCATGTCGCTAGCCAATCAGTTCCGGTCGCCGCACCTATGGATCAAAGAAAATTGCGCGTGGAGGCTTCGCCACGCTGTGTGGCAGGAATCATCGAAATAAGGGTATGGCCAACGTCCGCCTTATCCCTCGCCTGGACATCAAGGGTCCCAATGTCATCAAGGGAATCCATCTCGAGGGGTTACGTGTTGTCGGCGATCCTCAGGTCTTTGCGCGCCGCTATTACGAGTCCGGAGCCGACGAATTGATCTATATGGATATTGTCGCCAGTCTTTATAGGCGTAACAGTTTGACCGAAATCATAAAGCGCGCGGCGCAGGATATTTTCATTCCGATGACCGTAGGCGGGGGCGTTCGCTCGGTGGATGATGCGAAGGATTTACTACGCGCGGGCGCGGACAAGGTCGCGGTCAACACCGCAGCCGCCTGCAGGCCCGAGCTGATCACTGAAATTTCCCGCCGCTTCGGGTCGCAATGCATGGTGCTTTCCGTAGAGGCCAAGCAGATCGGCCCTAATCGCTGGGAGGCTTATACCAACAACGGACGCGAGCGTACCGGGCTGGATTTGATCGATTGGGTCAAGCGCGGTGTCGCCTTGGGGGCGGGAGAGATTCTTCTGACCTCAGTCGATCGAGAGGGAACCTGCAAGGGATTCGATATTCCCTTGCTGCGGGCGGTTAGCCAGGAAGTGGAGGTGCCTGTGATCGCCAGCGGCGGCATGGGCAAGCTGGAGGATCTGATCGATGCAGTCCAACAAGGCGAGGCTGATGCTGTCGCCATGGCGAGCATCCTGCATTATCGTCTGGCCAACCTGTGCGATATTCGCCGCGCTGCACAGGCGGCCGGCATTGAAGTGAGAACTTACGAGTACGCCTGAAGTTGCTGTCATCGACTATGGCATGGGCAATCTGCTCAGTGTGCGCCGTGGTCTTGAGCATTGCGGCGCCACAGTGACTGTGACCGCCGATCCGGATGCCATTCTTTCCGCCCCCTTGGTGGTTTTGCCCGGAGTGGGGGCCTTTGCTGATGGCATGGCCGAACTGTGCCGCCAGGGGCTGGACACTGTTGTGCGAGAAGTGGCCGCCCGAGGCGTCCCACTGTTGGGAATCTGCTTGGGGATGCAGTTGTTGCTGGACGAGAGCGAAGAGTTTGGCATCACTGCAGGTCTCGGGCTGGTTCCAGGGCGAGTGATCCCAGTTCCTTCAGCCACCGCCGACGGCCATCCTCAGAAGATTCCGCACATCGGCTGGAACGCCCTGGTCCTACCCAGAGGACGCGAGGACTGGGAGGGTACCCTACTGCAAGAGGTTAAGCCCGGTGAAGCTGTCTACTTTGTACATTCGTTCATGGCTAGTCCGACCAACCCCGATCACTGCATTGCGGATTGCCAATACGGCGGCATACCAGTTTCAGCTGCCATAGGGCGAGAAAATGTTTTCGGGTGTCAGTTTCACCCAGAGAAGAGCGGGGAAGTTGGGTTGAAAGTTTTAAAAAGCTTCCTGTCCCAGTGAATCTATGGCTACTACTATCATACTCAAAAGAACATTTCAGAATTTACGAAGTCGCCGTCTTCGTATCGTACGTGCAGAAAAATGTGACGTCTTGATATTGCAGGATATCGGAAAAGAATTTTTGATGGCGTGTATTCCGGAACCCGCAACAGCAAAAATATTCTCTCTAGATAGAGAGCTGCCTATAATCTTATCGTTGTCTTATTTCATAAGGATTGTTTCATCGATCGTGGCCGGGGTCAGGCCTGGAGCCGCGGTATTGCGCGCGGCCATAAAACTTTTTGATCCTCTGGTTGTATTGTCTGGTGACACAACCGCGAACCTGTCTGGAGAGGTGGCAGAAATTTTCCCCAATAAAAGCTTCATCGTACTGTCTAGCTGTGTGTTGGTGCCACCGTTACTGCCCCAAAAACTTCCGATATTTTGCTCCTACGGGAATTATGACAAAGACGTTTTAGATCAAGTAGGGGCGGTATATGCGGAGCATCACCCAATCGGTTCGATAAAAGCTGGACTCATCAAAAGAAACTTTGGAAACAAAGACAAACAATTTGATATCTGTTTCATTTCTCAGTATAGGGACTCTATCGCAGACCGTAATCTGGCCGCGGCACCGCAAGGATTAGAAGGGTTTTATAATGATATATTTGATGCGTATAATGCTGCAATCGCCATAGCCTATGAGTACACTTGCAGGTTTTCAAAAAAGAATAATATGAGGCTATGTGTTGCCATGTCAGCATCGCATACTGATCCAGACCGCCAAGAAAAGGAAAAGAAGTACTTCCGTTCATTCTTAAGCAATGGATATGATCCGGTCTTCATTCCCAGAACGAGTCAGTCAAGCTACGAAGCGGTAATGTCAAGTCGCGTTTCTTTAACGATTGATTCGGCTTTGGGCTATGAAGCTCTTGGCATGGGCGAAAAAGTATTGTTTTTCGTTCAAATCCCCTGCATGCGCCAGTATTATCAAAAGCAATTCAAAAGTGAAAATCCAAAGTTGTATTCCAATCTCCCGCAAGAACTGAAAATAATAAGAGAGGATTTCAAAGAATTCGAAGACAAGCTAACGCGATTACTATCTCTTACCGGCTCGGAGTATCTAAATCTAATTAAAGATGCCAAGACTTATTACATGAATAATAGTGAAACTTCTCCACCGGACGAATATCTCAAGAGAACAATAAGGTCGCTTTTAAAAAAAGACCACACGGGGAGGGGGTAGTTAGGATGTCAAAAGTACTCATCACCACTGTGCCATTTGGGGACAAAAATCGCCTTCCCTTAGAGTTGCTTGAAAATGCCGGCATCGAATATCTGATCAATCCCCATAACATGAAACTTACCGAGGACCAATTGGCCGAACTGGTCGCCGATTTCGACGTCATCATTGCCGGCACCGAACATATTACAGATAAGGTTATGGCGCGGGCGTCCAATCTCAAATTAATTTCGCGGGTCGGCATTGGTCTGGATAACGTTGATCTCATGGCGGCAAAGCGGCGGGGCATCCGAGTTTCCTACACGCCCGATGCGCCGGCGCCGGCCGTTGCCGAACTCACGCTGGCCATGATGATAACGTTGTTGCGCTCGGTGCATGTTTCCAATACGCAGATGCACCAGGGCAAATGGCAGCGTATTGTGGGCCGTCGGCTGGCCGAGATTACCCTGGGAATTATCGGTGTTGGGCGGATTGGTGCACGAGTGTTGCGCCGTGTGATGGCGTTTGGTACACCGCAGCTTCTGGTCAATGACATCATGCCTAATTACGAATTGAACCGGGAGTTTAAGCTCGAGTGGGTGACCAAGGAGCAGATCTACAGAGAAGCAGATATCATTAGCGTACACGTACCTCTGACTCACCTTACCAAGAACATGATCCGTCGCGAGCACCTGCTGAGCATGAAGCCTGATGCCCTCATCATTAACACCTCACGTGGCAGTATCATCAACGAACACGACCTGCATGACGTGATGATGACAGGACACCTTGGAGGCGCGGCCATCGATGTCTTCGAACGTGAACCCTATGTCGGCAAGCTTGCCGACATCGAGCGTTGTCTTTTGACATCCCATATGGGCTCCATGTCGGTGGATTGCCGTACCCGCATGGAAATCGAAGCTACTGAAGAAGCGGTGCGCTTCCTAGCCGGCAAGCCGTTGGAAAGTGAAGTGCCTCAGGCAGAATATGACGTTCAGAGTGAGGGGCTGTGATGCTGACCCTGGGCGACGGTCAACTTCGAGCTGTGACGGTCATTGGAGGTAGTGGCTTTCTTGGCTCCCATGTGGCCGACCAACTGAGTGAGGCCGGACACCGTGTGCGTATCTACGACCGGGTGGCCTCCCCATGGAAGCGCCCGGGCCAGGAGATGATCGTCGGCGACTTGCTCGACTCCGACCAACTGAACAAAGCGATTGCTGGTTCCGATGTGGTCTATAACTTCGCCGCTCTGGCCGATCTCAACCTGGCCCTTGATCAGCCTGTCGAGACCGTCCGAGTCAACGTTCTCGGCAATGTTCAGGCACTTGAAGCCTGCCGCTCTAACGGCGTCAAACGTTTTCTGTACGCCAGCACGGTCTATGTCTACAGTCGAGAAGGGGGCTTTTACCGCTGCAGCAAGCAGGCCGCCGAGCATTATGTGGAGGAGTACCAGCGTGTGTACGGGCTGGACTACACCATCCTGCGCTACGGTTCGCTCTACGGGCCACGTGCCGATGCGAGCAATGGGTTGTTTCGTATTGTGCGCGACGCGCTGCAAACTTCTACGATCAGCTACGAAGGCAATCCCGAGTCAGTTCGCGAATACATTCATGTAGAAGATGCTGCCCGTGCTAGTGTAGTGGCGCTGGGAGATGAATTTCGTAATCAGAGTGTGGTGTTGACCGGTCATGAAGCTATGCGCGTTCAAGAACTGCTCAAAATGCTGGCCGAGATTCTGGGAATTCCAGACAAGGAGGTCCGGTTCCGTGACGAGGATTATGCGGGACACTATGTGCGAACACCCTATTCTTATCAATCGAAGTTGGGGCGAAAATATACGCCCCCTCTGCATGTGGATTTGGGGCAGGGGTTATTGCAGTTGATTGATGAGGTGCGCCGTCAGATGGGGTTGGCGGTTCCGGAAAACAGGACAGACGATCAAGCTAAAGCGCGCCGGATAAATGAGGCATGAAACATGGTCAAGCGGGCCGGAGGTTGGATACAAAAAGGGCCAACGTGAAGAAACTTGTTCGAAAAATATTCTCTTTATTAGGCTTGGCCGTATCTCGCGCACCAGCCAAGGGTGCCCCGGTATGCTGGCCATCGAGTGGTCCAATTCCGCAAACATATTTTGAAACCGATCGTGAATTTCATGACCAGTATGATTTGGCGCAGCAGAAGACCCAAATGTTGTCGTCAGATAATGCGTTACGTAGAAATCGTCATTATTTTTTATATCATCTGATTCGACAAGCGCCTATACGAAGTGGCCATGTTGTTGAGCTGGGTTGCTGGAAAGGACTCAGCGCATTTCAAATAGCCAATTATCTCTCTCAAAACAGAACCGATTTTGGCCAGCGAAAGTTCTTTATATTCGATTCCTTCGAAGGCTTGTCCGAAATCAATGCAGTTGATAGGCCCCAAGTTGTCACGCAGTCAAAGTCGGCCGATGAAGAACTAAGATTGCGCTTTGCGACACCTCTTGATGTCGTCCGAGCAAACCTTTCTTGTTTTTCGGATTTAGTGGTCTACTTTGAAGGGTGGATTCCCGAGCGATTTCACGAAGTCAAAAATGAAACGTTTTCCTTTGTCCATGTTGATGTGGATTTGTACGAGCCCATCAAAGCGTCAATCGAATTTTTCTACCCCCGCTTGGCAAAACACGGAATCATGGTATTCGACGATTACGGATGTGTTCAGTTTCCCGGTGCAAGGCGAGCAGTGGATGAATTTCTTCCGAATACGCATGACTGTATTTTTGTTCCGACTCCGACTGGATCTGCATTTCTGGTAAAGCTTATGGATTCAATATGCCATTAAGAAGCGGCGGGCAATGAAGACGAATTCGCCCAACAAGCTTCTTCACCTGAAGGAGCGCATTTGGTTAGCCGTCAATATTATTTTTTGGCTTGAGCTTATCTACAGCGCTTTCATCAAGCTGAGGCTGAGAAAGTGCGGGAGGCGGCTAAGACTTAGATTAAGTACTGTTATCAGAGGGCATGAAAATATCGTCCTCGGTGATAACTTTAGTTCGATGGGCGTTCTCTACCTGTACGCCAATGGCTGCGGTTACTTGCAAATCGGAAATAATTGCTCTGTGAATACAAATGTTCAGTTTGGTGCGGCCGCAGGAAGGCTTATTGTTGGTGATAATGTGTCTATTGCACCGAATGTCGTGATTCGGGCGGCTAATAGCGGTATGCGTAGGGATGCTCTGATGAAACAGCAGGCACACACCTATGGAGAAATAATAATCGAAGACGATGTCTGGATTGGCTCTAACGCGGTAATAACATCCGGTGTTACCATTGCAAAAGGGACTGTCGTTGGTGCTGGTGCAGTCGTGACGAAATCGACTGAGCCTTACTCCATCGTCGGAGGTGTTCCAGCAAAGAAAGTCGGTGAGAGAGTTTAGCGTATTATTTTGGGACTTTGACGGAGTCATCAAAGACTCGGTCACGGTCAAGTCGCTGGCCTTCGAGCAGCTTTTTTTGCCCTATGGAAGGGAAGTCGCTGATCGAGTCCGGCAGCACCATGAAGCCCATGGCGGCGTCTCCCGCTTTGAAAAAATGCCAATCTACCTCGCTTGGGCGGGTGAACCCGTCAGCGCAGAGCGGATCCAGGACTTTTGTGATCGGTTTTCACAGTTGGTACGCCAGGCCGTGATTAATGCAGCGTGGGTGCCAGGAGTGCGCGAGTATCTACAGGCGCATCACACCAGGCAGCGCTTCATACTAATGACCGCAACGCCCCAGGAAGAAGTTCAGCAGATTCTGCATGCGCTGAAAATATCCCACTGCTTCCGCGAGGTCCACGGCGCGCCGACGCCCAAAGCCACGGCGATACGGGACGTGCTTGAGCGATTGCAGTGTCCGCCTGAGCAGGCTTTGGTGGTTGGGGATTCTGAAGCTGATCTCGATGCTGCTGAAGCGAATAACGTGGCCTTTATGTTGCGGCGTACGCCGCTCAATCGATCGCTGCAGGAACGATTTTCAGGAGCCACGTTCGACGGGTTGTATATTGAATAGAGAAGCCGCAATCCAACAAATCCGACAGCGTCTGCGCACTGGCGACCATTCCATTGGTAGCTGGATACAGATTCCCCACGGGTCCGTGGCAGAGATCATGGGGCAGGCCGGTTACGACTGGGTGGCAGTGGATCTCGAACATGGCAGTATCTCTGTGCAGCAACTACCCGACCTGTTTCGCGCTCTTGAGATGGGAGGCACCTTGCCCCTGGTGCGTTTGGCGCAAGGTCACCCCAAGGACTGCAAGCAGGCTCTGGATGCCGGCGCTGGCGGTGTGATCGTGCCCGCGGTGGAGTCCGCGGTGCAACTCGAGGAGGTACGAGATGTCTGCTGTTGGCCTCCCGCCGGCACGCGTGGTGTCGGTTTCTCCCGAGCCAACCTCTTCGGCAAGCATTTCGAAAGCTACGCAAAAGAAGCCCAGGCTCCGCTGCTGATTGCGATGATCGAGCATATTCGTGCAATCGACAATGTCGGCGAAATTGTGCGCGTTAAGGGTCTTGACGCGTTGCTCATCGGCCCGTACGATCTTTCGGCCTCTATGGGGCTTACAGCACAATTTCAACACCGAGATTTTCAGATGGCCCTGGAGCGTATCCGCAGCCTAGCAATCGAGTCGAAAATTCCTTGTGGTGTGCATGTGGTTGCGCCGTCACCCGAAGAATTGCGGCAACGGCTTGCTCAAGGTTATCGGTTTGTCGCTTATTCAATCGACGCAGTCTTTCTGAACCATGGTGCGCTGAAACCTGCAACCTGATTCTGCCTGGCCATCGCACTCCGCTTCCTTCCGGGTTTTGCATCCCAGTTCGTAATTTGGCGAAGTGCTTCGCGATATTACCGTTTGGCTATGGTTCTGCCGGCTAAGGAAACCCCGATGAATATTCTGGCTTTAATCCCTGCTCGCATGGGCAGCAGCCGCTTGCCCGGCAAGCCCATGGCGCCCCTGCTCGGCATGCCCATGATCGGGCATGTGTATCGCCGGGTATCTCTCAACCGTGACTTGGCTTTAACTGCGGTCGCCACCTGCGACAAGGTGATTGCCGACTACGTCCAGTCTATCGGCGGCCGCGTCGTCATGACCGGCAGCCATCACGAGCGGGCGTCGGATCGTTGTGCAGAAGCTCTCGAAATTCTCGAAAAATCAGATGGAGTGACTTACGACATCGTAGTTATGGTCCAAGGAGACGAACCGCTGGTTCATCCGGACATGATCAGCCAAGCGGTGCAGCCGATGCTAGCCGATCCATCGATCTTGGTCACCAATCTCCTTGGCAAAATCCGCGATGCCTCCGAATTTGAAGACCGTAATTGCATTAAGGTGGTTTGCGATCTGAAGAGCGATGCCCTCTATTTCTCCCGTGAACCGATCCCGACGCGGGCGAAAGTGAACGACATTCCAATGGGCAAGCAGATATGCGTTATTCCTTTTCGCCGCCAGTTTCTGTTCGACTATACCCGCCTGCAACCGACTCCCCTGGAAGTGGCCGAGTCGGTGGACATGATGCGGGTGCTGGAGCATGGGCTCAAGGTTCGGATGGTGCCCACCCAATACGACACTCAGGCAGTCGACACGGAGGTAGACCGGCAACGGGTTGAACGGTTGATGAAGGACGACCCTGTCTTTCAACGGATATCTTCAACATCTTTGAGATAAACCACTTCAATCAAAAGGAACAAATTGTTCATACACCGTAAACAGTATCTCGCCAATATCAAGCGCATCCGCGTGTCCGAGGGCCGCGATCTGGACCATGGTCTGCGTCTCGATCGAAATGAAAAAGTCGATGTGTGGCCGAAGCAAGTGATGGCCGATATTTTCACTTCAAAACCCGATTACTTCTTGAGCGTTTATCCGGAGTCAACCGCTCTTTATCAGAAACTGGCTCGGTTTCATAATGTCGACGAAGCGGAACTGCTGTTGACGGCAGGAATCGACGGCGGACTGAAGACGTTGTTTGAGGTCATGACCGTCCTCGGGGATCTGGTCGGAGTGGTAACCCCTACTTACGCCATGTACCAGGTCTACGCCAAGTTGTTTCAGGTGAACCTGTGCGAGATCGGTTATTCGGACAAACTCGAGTTCAATTTTGAGCAGTTTGATGAGTTCCTTGCAAAAAACCCCACGATGTTCTTTTTGCCTAACCCAAACCAGCCGATTGAAAGTTCTTTCACTCTGGCACAACTCGAAGAGTTTGCGCAAAAGACCCTCGCAGCTAACTGCCTCTTTGTGATCGACGAGGCCTATCACCTTTTCGGAGCCGCAACCGGGATGCCTCTGGTGAAGAAGTACGAGAATGTTGTCATTGCGCGAACTTTCTCGAAAGGGTTCGGCGTGCCCTCGATACGTCTGGGCTACCTCATCTCGAATGCCGACAACATGAACATCTTGACCAAGACGCGGTTTGCGCATGAGAGCAACGCCCTCTCGAATGCCGTAGCGGAATACCTGCTCGACCACTACGACATGGTAGAAGCATACAACCGTCGTGTGATGGAAGCCCGCGAAGAACTGAAGGCAATACTCGGGGGAAAAGGCATCCGCGCCGTTGGGAAAACAGGAAACTTTCTGCTGCTTGATCTCGGATCAGAAGCGAGAGCCAAGACCTTTGTCACGAGCTTGCGAGAGCAGAAAATCTATGTGAAAGGCCCGTGGCCGTCGCCCTGGAATCGGTACGTTACCATCACACTGGGACCGATGGGTGTCATGCAGCGGTTTGTCGATGCGACCACTGCGTTCTGCAGATCGGAGCTATCCGCATGAAAAAGGTTCTAGTTACTGGCGGCTTTGGTTTTGTGGGAACCCGGTTGGTCAAGCATCTGCTGCGGAAAGGTATAGAAGTCGTCATCCTCGAGCACCCTGCTGCTGTGTCCCCGAAGGACTTGGGCGATCTCACTGTCCTGCGGGCGGATATCGCCAGTGAAAGCTCCATGAATCAGGCAAAGTGCGCCAGTATCGACGCTGTGCTACACCTCGCAGCGCAATCGTCAGGTCCCCGGTCTTTTTCGATCCCTGTCCGGGATGTCCAATTGAACATCCTCGGCACGCTCAATACCATCAATTGGTGTCTCGCCAATGACGTCGACCGACTGCTCTTTGCCTCTTCGTTCGTGATCTACGGAGATCATCCCGATCGTGAAGTACTCGATGAGGAGACCTGCTGTCGGCCTAAGTCAGTCTATGCTTCCTCAAAGCTGGCGTGCGAGCACTTGCTGATGAATTATGCCCAACCCAAAGGCATAAAATGGAATTCCCTACGGATGTTCAATGTCTATGGCCCAGGACAGGACATCACCAAACCCGATCAAGGCGTGGTCGGCATTTTCATGAACATGTTGATGAAATCCGATCAAGTTCAGGTCAAAGGGAGCCTCGCACGCTTCAGGGACCTAATTTTCATCGATGACGTCATCCAGGGCTGGGACAAGTGCCTGTCCGGTAGTTCTTACAACCAGTCCTTCAATCTGGGCACCGGCGAAAAAACTTCGTACGAGACACTCATACATACGCTTGCCAAGGTGATGGGGAAGGCAGACCGTGTCCGCATCGAGCAGCTCGATGGCACGCCTGGTGATATGATGGGCTGCGTCGCCAATCTGACCAAGATCCGTTCGATGTTGGGCTATGCGCCCCTTGTCGAATTGAATGACGGCCTGGACAAGATGTTTAACTGGGTTAGATCCAACAAGAAGCCATGAACATTTCTTGCCGAATCTGCGAGGGCAAAGCCCATTCACGGCCTGCTGTAACCAGGGGCGGAAAGCCCGTGACCCTGTGGCATTGCTTCTCTTGCGATTTTGACTTCTTCGCGCACGACCCAACGGCGGGGCTCATTGCAGACAGGCTGGATCAGACCCGCTTGCAGGCAGCGGGTCTCGATGTCCCGGCGGTTGAGCAAGATTTTGCCAACGGTTTGCGCCAGGCAATGCCCTATATGGAAGAGTATATGGATGCATCTGACCGGAACAGTAACATCCTGGAAATCGGTTGCTCCCGGGGCTACTTCCTTAAGCTTGTTCAAGACGCAGGCGCAAAACCGTATGGGGTCGAGCTGAACACTGTGCGCGCCGGTTATGTGAATGAAAAGCTCGGGATACCCTGCGACGGCAGTCTGGATGAGTGTGAAAAGCGCGGGATACGCTTCAAGAAGATCTTCATGTTTTATGTCCTCGAGTATGTCCCTCAGCCCTTGAGGTATCTCCAGCGGCTTGTCGATCTTCTCGAGGACGACGGCAAGTTGGTACTAATCACACCCAGTCTGCGGGACCCGCTGAAGGATCTCTGGCGAAATACCGGGTTCATGAATTTCTTCTACGATGAACACGCCGTAAATTATCTTTCACCGCTCTCGGCAAAACGATTGGTTGATCGTATGCATGTACGGCAGTCTGTCATTTCGACCCGCCAGGGCTACAGCTTCGTAAACCATGTCAGTTGGTTCCTGTCTGGCTCGCCGCGCACCACCGGTGTTGTAGGCGGAGATAACTTCGTGAACGATATCGTCAGCCATTTGCGAGCAGCGCCGTGTACTGGGAAGGGGACTCTCGCAACCGACAGCAGCGCCGCTGCTGCTCATCTGGCGAACATGATCCAGGACTTCGATATTGCCTATAAGCAATACCTCGAAAGCCAACAGCGTGGTAATCAAATACGCATAATTGTTTGCAAGTAAAGGCCTGCCGGGAATACCTCTTCGATTGAATTGCCGCAGATCTCTATTGCGAGCATGACCGACCAAGCTACGAATCACAGTGTCCCACCAGTCAGACCAGTCAGAGAGCTCGTTTCCCTTTTAGTCTGGGATGACGATACTGAGCCGCCAATCTGGGACGGGGCCATTGTCCTATGGCGAAGCTACCGCCGCACTCAGGACGAAAGTGTTTTCTCGTTACCCGAATTAGTCGATAAACAGGCAGAAGAGCTCCGGCGAAAGTTTCTCGCATTTGTGTATCAAATAGGCGAGACCCGCATAAGTGGCAAAAGCATTATTGATCATCTTGAGCTTCGCACTGGCTTGAGTTACTGGTGGATGACTCTCATTGCCCAAAAGGACGTCTATGCGAACTCTCCGTATATTTATGATGTCCTTAAATTGTTTGCTTTCGAGGGCCTTGCGCGATCATACAACTGTAGCCCAGTCAGACTGTGTTCTCGTAAACAAGAGCTGGCGCTAGTTTTATGCGCCTGGTGTCAGGACGAAGGACGACACTTTGAATGGTCCAGACCGGATAGAAAAGACAACGATAAGGCATTGTTAAGTAATGTCTATAAGGCCCTTCCTCCTCTCATGCGTGCACTTTTATCCTTTCTGAAGTTTATTTCTATTCGGTTATCCCCAATGGGAAGCGTGCAGAACTCAAGGCGATTATTGCGAAGCGACATCGCCATATTTGATGTCTTTACACACCTGCATGCACACAGTTTGTTGGTGGGGATCTTCGCTTCCGGTTATTGGTCTAATCTCGTTACTTTATTCAACGACTCGAAAACTCCTGTCAATTGGCTGCATTGGTATTATAAACATCCCGCAGTGCCGAATTTGCACACAGCGATTACGCTCGCGTCTGACTTCAGCAAAGCACCAGACAACCAATACCATCAGATCATCGACAGCCGAATATCTCTGCGGTTGGCAGCGAAAGTCATAACTGATTTTATTCGATTAAACAGAGCAGAGTTGTCGATAACAGGCGTCGAGCAGGTGTTTCGCCCAAAGAACTCCAAACTCAACTTTTGGGAACTCTTTAAAGGTGATTGGATCGACTCATTTCGGAGCCCTAAAGCCGTTATATCGCTATTTCATCTAAATATTCTCGAAGAGCGAATAAAGAGCGCGCCGCGTCAGAAACTCGGGATTTATGTACAGGAGAATCAGCCCTGGGAAATTGCGCTTGTTCACCTATGGAGGACGTATGGTCATGGACTCATAGTTGGCGTAGCTCATACCACTATCCCTTTCTGGGACCTGCGCTACGCTTTTGATCCTCGAACATTTGAAAATAAGAACAACGGCCTTCCGATTCCGGATTTTGTAGCGCTGAATGGTCCGAACGCAATTTCCAACTTCGAGAAGTCAGGCTACCCGACTGGTCGTTATCGTGAAGTTGAAGCATTAAGGTACCTATACTTAAGAGATCTAAGACGTAACGTTGCTCAAGAGGTATCCAATGAATCTCGGGCTCTTAGAGTGCTTGTTCTTGGTGATTTAATACCAGAATATACAAACAGGCAAATATCGTTTTTGGAATACTGCGCCGATATACCTGGAGTTAAACTCGATTTGGTATTCAAGCCGCATCCCGCGTCTGCTAACGTCTATAGAAAAATCGGACTTCCCAATTTGCGCATCTCAACTCGCCACATATCAGATGAGTTAAGCGCGTGTGATGTGGTGTTCGTTGGCAGCGCAACTTCAGCGGCAGCTGACGCGTATCAAATTGGTGTGCCCGTTATAAGTGTTAATGATGGGAATAGGATAAATTTTAGTCCTGTATATGGAACTCCGGGTGTGGAGTTTGTTCACTCACCTAACGACCTGGCTAGGGCCTTGTCCAACATCGACATCAATCAAAAAAGGCAACATGCCGCCTTTTTTACACTTGATGAGAATCTACCTCGCTGGAAGAGTCTCATTTTTGATGCCCTATATTCGAAATGATGGTAGAGATTGATGGATAGTGAGCGTTCGAGTTACCTCGGCACCCTCTGCTGACCTATCAGCTGCTGGGCGCTGAGTCTAACGTGCGCAAACGACGCGTCCTAATCACCGGCGGCAGCGGTCTTCTGGCCATCAACTGGGCATGCGCCGTACGTGAAAACTGGGATGTGATTCTTGGCACCCACCGGCATTCTGTCGAACTGGCGCGGACCACGTCGTGCATGCTCAATCTCGATGATCCCGTGCGCTTGGCGAGCAAGTTCGAGCAGTTGGCCCCTGACGTGGTGGTTCACGCGGCGGGGTTAACCAACGTCGACCGTTGTCAAGAGTTCCCTGCCCTCGCTCGTCAGGCAAACTCCGAAATCGCACGGAATGTGGCGCAAGTGGCATCCTGGAGCAACGCGACGCTGATCCACATCTCCACCGATCACCTGTTTGCGGGTGATCATAGCCTGTATCAGGAGGGTGATATCCCACAGCCACTCAATGAATATGGTCGAAGCAAGCTTCTCGCAGAGGAGTGGGTTCAGCAGGCATGCCCGCGGGCCCTCATCGTGCGAACCAACTTCTTTGCCTGGGGGCACGTCCGGCGTCAGTCATTCAGTGATTGGATTATCTACAATTTGAGGGCCGGAAAACCGCTGACATTGTTCGACGATGTCTATTTCACACCTATTCTAGCCGACTCACTGGCGCTGGCGGCACATGAACTCGCGGCGTTAGGTGAGTCGGGAGTTGTCAACCTTGTTGGTGATGAGCGTTTGTCGAAGTACGAGTTCGCTCAGCGTCTCGCAGGGTGCTTTAAACTGCCGGCTGAGCTGATCCGGCGCGATCAGATAACCCGGGCCAATTTACTCGCACGACGCCCGCGGGACATGTCGTTGAGCAATGCAAAGGCGCGACAGATGCTTGGAAGGAGACTCGGCTCGGTACACGACCACCTTGCCGGTCTCTACTCCCAGGAACTACAGAGGCGCCCTCTTGAGCTGCTTCACTCAACTTCGGATTAGTTTGTTCTATCGGGGTAGGAGGATTGGAGATTTCTTTGTTAGACAATAAATCGATCTTGGTGACAGGCGGCACCGGTTCGTTCGGCAAACGCTTCGTAAGAACGGTGTTGGAGCAGCATAATCCTAAACGCCTGATAATTTTTAGCCGCGATGAGTTGAAGCAATTCGAGATGCAGCAGTCTCTGCAGTCGCCTAAGTTGTGTTACTTTTTGGGAGATGTACGTGACAAGGAGCGGCTTTATCGCGCCTTGGATGGTGTGGATGTAGTGATTCATGCTGCGGCAATGAAGCAAGTAGCGGCATCGGAATCCAACCCCATGGAAGCAATCAAGACCAACATCATCGGTGCAGAAAATATGGTCAATGTCTGCATTGATCAGGCAGTAAAAAATGTCATTGCCTTGAGTACTGACAAAGCTGCCAATCCCGCCAATTTGTATGGTGCCACGAAATTGTGTTCGGATAAACTCTTTGTTGCGGCAAATGCGCTCTCCTATCGGCATCAAACCAAGTTCTCGGTTGTCCGTTATGGGAATGTCATTGGCTCTCGGGGCAGCGTAATTCCGTTTTTCATGCAACAACGTTTAAATGGTGTTCTGACCATCACGGATCCACGCATGACCCGTTTTTGGATCACCTTGGACCAAGGAATCCAGTTTGTTCTCGATAGCCTCGAGCGTATGCGTGGCGGCGAGATATTTATACCCAAAATCCCGAGCATGACTATTATGGATGTGGCCAAGGTGGTAGCGCCGGAATGCAATACTGAAGTGATCGGCATCCGACCCGGGGAGAAATTGCACGAGGTAATGATTACCGCAGACGATGCGCTTAATACGGCAGAGTTCAAGAACTACTATGTCATCCAACCGGCTTCCGATTGGTGGAATCAGGCCAAGTACAAAGCCGAAACAGGAGGAAATTCGGTGCCTGATGGCTTCCAGTATACTAGCGATAAAAATGACCGCTGGATGACTCAGGACGACCTACGTGGCTTGTTAAAATGCCAACAGATAGAGCTATGATTTTCCTGCTGCCGACAACTTATCGCTGAAGCTTAGTATTAATGAGCGCGTCCGTTATTCTTCTGAAGCAGGCGGCATTGGGGTAGTATTGATTCATGCGGGAGCAGCGAAAGAAAGCCGTCGTCTTGACGACGGGGCTCCTTGCCCTTGCCTTCATTGTGCTGCTGATCGTCGGTTTCGTCTATGCGGGGTCTCTTCTTGTCGTCGAGGTACCGCCGCATCGCGCCGATGTTTGTTTGGTTTTGGCCGGGAACTTCGGGCGCGCCATGTACGCAGCCGATCTGTATCACCAAGGATTCATCCCCAGAATCTGGATTTCCCGTCCCGAGCGTGAAAAGCCCTTGACGCAGTTGGATGCACTGGGCGTTCCATACCCGCGGCAGGAAGAGATCAGTCAGGCCGTCCTGCTTAAGAAAGGGGTTCCTGAGGATCGGATCGAAATGATCGGCGAGGGGGTAGTCAGCACCATCGCGGAAGCGAGGCTTGTGGCGGACCTTCTGGAGAAACGGTCCGAGATTCGATCTTTGCTGATCATTACGAGTCGGTTCCATGTCCGGCGTGCGGAAGCTATTTTCCAATACGTCTTGCGGCCACGCTCTCAGGTCGAATTATTTGTCGTCGGTACTCCCTATGATGGATTTGTATCTAATCGCTGGTGGGCCGATCGGGATTCTACACGGCAGGTGATCCTAGAAACGGCCAAGACAATCCTTTTCTGGATAAGAACAGAATATTAATTTGCAGTCGTATTCTGTGATCTAGTATTGCTTTGGACAAAGGGAGCATCGGGAAAGTAAATTCCTTGAATATATTAGAGATCTCAACGGAGTCGAGCGTCCAGATGGCCTTCATCCTGCCGCTTGCACAGCACCTGCGCAAGCAAGGTCACGAGGTCGTCCTGGCCTGCTCTGACGATCCTGGTGAGGCTGGGCAGTCCTTTGTTGGACTCCTGCGGCGTCAGGGCTTCGAGGTCCAGGTTCTGCCGATCCGACGCAACATCTCGCCGTTCCTGGATCTGTGGTCTGTTATCAAGCTGTATCGCTACCTGCGCCGCCGTCCATTCGACGTGGTTCATATCCAGACCGCCAAGGCGGGGATGATCGGCCGGATCGCGGCACACTTGGCGCGCGTACCGGTGATCATCTACACGGCGCACGCCTTCCCTTTTCACGAATACCTCAGCCCCTGGCTAATCCGACTGTACACCCTGCTGGAGCGGTTTGCGGCGCACCTGTGCAACGTGATTGTGGTGGACAGTGAATGCGTCAGGGCGAGGGGACTGGCGTGCAAGGTGGCCGCTCCCGATCACATCCGCGTCATTCCCATGGGGATCGACACAGAGCGGTTCCACCCAACCAAGTACCGGGCTGAGCGTGAGAGCATCCGCACCGAACTCGGGTTGGTGCCGGGGTCCACGGTCATCGGCGCGGTCTCGAGGTTTGTACCCGACAAGGGTCTGGACACTCTTCTTCGAGCTGTGAGCATGCTGGCTAAGAAGTTTCCGAAATTGCAATGTCTGCTCATCGGCGACGGGCCGCTGCGCGAAGAACTGGGGAATCTTTCAGCGAGTCTCGGTCTGGACCGCCGGGTCGTGTTCGCGGGTTATCGCACGGATATTCCCCGGGCACTGGTGGCCCTGGACCTCTACATGCTCCCGACGCGCCGGGAAGGGTTCGGCGTGGCTTTCGCTGAAGCAATGAGCATGGAAGTCCCTGTAATCGCCAGCCGGATCGCGCCGCTCGACGAGATCATCGTGGACGGGCGGACGGGCGTGCTGGCCGAAGTCGGCGATCCAGTAGCTTTCGCACGGGCCGCTGAGCCCTTGCTGGAGCATCTCGAGCGGCGCCAGCGGATGGGGCAGGCCGCGCGCCGGCACGTGATCGAGCGATTCGAGCAAACTTTGATGTGCGCGGCGTACGAACGGTTGTTCCTGGAATGTCGCGCGCGATGAAAATTCTCGTTACCGGCGCTAGCGGATACATCGGCCGTCATCTCATTGAACGTTTGCGGCGCGCCGGGTGCGCGGTGCGGGCTCTGGCGCATGAGGCGGGACAGAGCGGGGAGTGGCCGGCTGGCGTGGAAGTCGCGGTCGGCGATGTCCGTGATCCGCAGGCGATGAAGGCGGCGGCCGCCGGGTGCGGGACCGTGTATCACCTGGCCGGCAAGGCCCATGCCTTCACCGAAGTGCGTGGCGATGAGGACGTCTACCGTGCCATCAACACGGGCGGGACCCGCCATGTGCTGGAGGGAGCCGTTGCGGGCGGCGCCCGGACATTCGTCCTGTTCAGCAGCGTCAAAGCGGCGGGAGAAGGTAGCACTCGGTGCCTGGACGAATCTTTCGACGGCCCGCCGACGAGCCCCTATGGTCGGTCCAAACTGGCGGCGGAGCAGGTGGCGCTGGACATCGGTAGACTAGCCGGTCTCCATGTGGTGTCCCTACGGTTTCCGCTTATCTATGGGCCTGGGAACAAAGGCAATCTATTGAAGATGATCGCAGCCATTGATCGTGGTATATTTCCGCCACTTCCGGAGCTTGGTAACCGTCGCAGCATGGTCCATGTCGTGGACGCAGTGCAGGCTGCCGTGCAGGCGGCGCATGCGCCAGCGGCGAACGGCCAGTGTTACATAGTGACGGACGGACGAGCCTATTCTACGCGCGAGCTCTACGAGCTGATCTGCCGCGCGCTGGGCAAGCCAATCCCCCGCTGGCATGTCCCGCTCTGGACGCTCAAGACGCTTGGCAAAGTGGGCGATGCGATCGGACAGATCAGCGGCAAGCGGTTTCTTTTCGATTCCGATGCGCTAGACAAGCTGATCGGCTCGGCCTGGTACAGCTCGGACAAAATCTCCTGTCAATTGGGATACCGCCCTTCCATCACGTTCCAAGAGGCTCTGCCGAAGCTGATTACATGGTACCGTAATGTGCAGGCGTGAACAGTGGTGCCCGCGCCACTGATGACTGAGCTTATGGTTGGCTTGGGCGTTTTGACGGCTTCGGCGATGAGCGTGAGCCTGCTGCTTCGCTGCGATCCACGCTATCAGATTCTCGATGTTCCGAACGAGCGCAGTTCGCATGTTCGACCGATACCGCGCACGGGAGGCGTGGCGATTGTCCTGGCCTCCGCGTGCGGGATAGGAGGGGCTTGGTGGGCCGGTCTCATTGAGCCCTATCTGGCGGGCGTTGTCTTGGTACCGGGGCTGTTGGTATTTTTGCTCGGCCTTGCGGACGACGTGTTCGATCTCCACGAGGGCGTGAAGCTGCTCATTCAGATCGTCATCGCCGGGGGGACGGTCCTGATAGGCGGTGTGGCGCTTCGGGTGCTGGATGTCCCAGGCGTAGGGGGCGTGCCACTTGGCTGGGCGGCCGTTCCCGTCACGATGGTCTGGATCGTAGGACTGGTGAACGTGTACAACTTCATGGACGGCCTGGACGGGCTCGCCGCTGGCGTGGCCGTCATCATCGCGGGGTGGCTGGCGACAGCGTTTTTCCTGAACGGAGCCCAGGCCTTGGGCACGGTCGCGCTCTTGGTGGGAGCGAGCGTAGCAGGGTTCCTGATTTTTAATTTCCCGCCCGCCCGCATCTTCATGGGAGACTCTGGGAGCGCCTTTCTGGGGTTCCAGTTTGCGGTCTTGGCCGTGCTGGGATCCGGCGAAAGCGGACCTAGCCTTCCCTTCCTGTTCTTTCCGCTGCTCTTCGGGGCCTTCCTGGCTGATACCGCTGTCACCCTCGTGTGGCGCATGATACGCGGCGAGACTTGGTACAAGGCCCATCGAGTGCACTACTACCAGCGGCTGACCAACCTGGGTTTTTCCCATCGCAACGTAAGCGTGATAGAGTATGGCCTGGCAATAAGCCTGGGGGTGAGTGGGTTCCTTTATCTCTCGGCGAACGATTCGGTGCGGGTCGCGTTGCTCATGCTGTGGATCGTGGTGTTCGGGGGCCTTCTCCTGACAATCCACCGGCTGGAGGGGCATGAAGGTGGAGTCGGTGGTCGAGAGAAGCAGCGGGTGAAGCGGTGAGAACGCTTTTGGCAAAGCTCTTCCAGCGCATGTCGGCGGCCGGAGAGGCGCTGCTGCTGTGGTATCGGCCGGCCGTGGTCACCGCTGTGCAGCTTGCCTTGGTGGTGTTTGCTAATTTCTTCGCGTTCACCCTTCGCTTCGAAGGGGACATCCCGAACCAGTATTGGAGCCTCGGCGTTCAGGGCCTCCCGCTGGTCTGCGTGATCTATGCGATCGGCTTCTGGGTATTTGGAATCCAGCGAGGACTCTGGCGCTACGTCGGTTTCCACGATCTCAAGCTCATCGTGGGTGCGGGCGTTGCCTCGACCGTCTCCGTGTATCTGGTAATGCACGTGCTCCTGGGTTGGACGGCGTATCCCCGGTCCGTCATCCTGTTGACGGGCCTGCTGAGCATCATCTTCCTAGGCGGCATCCGGTTCGCAGTCCGAGTTTTCCGGGAGTGGCTGACCAGTGTCGGACCGTCCGCGACCCGGGTCCTCATCGTGGGCGCCGGCAATGCCGGCGAGATGCTGGCGCGCGATCTCAAAACGAACCCGGGCTACAACTACAAACCCGTCGTCTTCATGGATGACAACCCCCAGAAACGACAAGGCACGATCCACGGTGTTCCCGTTGCCGGCACCATTTCAGAGATACCGGATCTGGTGCGACGGTTCGCAGTCGGCGAAATCATCGTGGCCATCCCGTCGGCTACACCACAGTTGATGCAGCGAATCCTCGCGGCCTCCGAGCCCTGTCGGGTACCCATCAAGACTCTTCCCAACGTCAAGCAGCTCCTCGATGGCTCCGTGTCGGTGCGGAACGTCCGGCCCTTGAGCCTGGAAGACCTTCTACAGCGAGAGCCGATCCGGACCGACCTCCAAGAATTGCATCCACTGCTGGAAGGCAAGCGCGTCCTGGTCACCGGGGCGGGCGGGTCCATCGGGTCGGAGCTGTGCCGGCAGATCGCGCGCCACAAGCCAGCGCTGCTGGTCCTCTTCGAGCGACACGAGAACAGCCTGTATGCGCTCGATCTTGAGCTGCGCGAGCCGTTCCCGCAGGCCGCCATCCAGGCGGTGGTCGGTGATGCCACCACGCCCGATCGGGTAGCGGAAGTCTTCGGGGAGTTCCGCCCGCAGTTGATCTTCCACGCCGCGGCGCACAAACACGTCCCGTTGATGGAGCAGAATCCGGGCGAAGCGGTCCGCAACAATGTGTTCGGGACGCGCATCGTCGGGGAAGCGGCCCTGTCGGCCGGCGTCGAGCAGTTCGTGCTGATCTCCACCGACAAGGCGGTCAATCCCGCCAGCGTGATGGGTGCTACAAAGCGGATCGCCGAGTTGCTGGTCCAGGACCTGAACCGGCGGGGCCGGACGCGATTCATGGTCGTTCGCTTCGGGAACGTGCTGGGCAGCAGCGGCAGCGTCGTTCCGATCTTCGCGGAACAGATCCGTAAGGGAGGACCCGTGACCGTGACCCATCCCGAGATTAAACGGTTCTTCATGACCATCCCTGAGTCTGTCCAATTGGTCCTTCAGGCGAGCGTAATGGGCCAAGGGGGTGATGTGTTCGTCCTGGACATGGGCGAGCAGATCACGATCGCGGACCTGGCCCGTAACATGATCCTCCTGTCGGGACATATCCCGGATCAGGACATCAAGATCGTCTATACTGGCCTTCGCCCTGGCGAGAAAATGTATGAGGAGCTCTTCGACCGGGACGAGCGCGTCGAGCCGACCGCGCACGAGAAGATCAAGCGGGCGGTGAGCGTGACGGCCGTCAGTCGGGGCGAGTTCGACCGCCATCTTCGAGAGATGGAAACGCTGACGCCGGGTGGTGATCAGGAGGCGATCATGCGCACGTTCAAAGAGATGGTGACTACGTACCAAAGAGGGATGAACGATGCCACGGGGTAAAACACAAGTGCCCAAGCCGACCGGCCAAGCTTTGCAGGCCAGGTTAAGGCGCATGCGCCTGGTGGCGATGGATGTGGATGGTGTCCTGACCGACGCCGGCATGTATTATTCTGAGTCGGGCGATGAGTTGAAGAAGTTCAACACCCGAGACGGTATGGGGATCAAGATGCTTCAGGCAGCGGGCTTGGTCACCGCGTTCATCACCAGGGAGAAGACCGCCATCGTCGAGCGCCGTGGGCAGAAGCTGGCTGTCCCCGAGGTTCACCAGGGGATTGACGACAAGTTCGCGGTGCTCACCAAGATCGCACAGAAGTATGGGCTTTCGCTCGATCAGGTCGCCTACATCGGCGATGACGTGAATGACCTGGACGCGCTTCGCGCCGTCGGCTTCTCAGCAGCCCCGGCCGACGCCATGCCGGTCGTCCTTCATGCCGTCCAGTACACCTGCGCGAAAAAAGGTGGCGAGGGTGCCGTGCGCGAAGTTGCCGATTTAATCCTCTCGGCGCAAAAGATGACCTGAAGTCTACGGCATGCAACCCTTAGCCAAGCCTGTAGGGCATTCCCTACAACCAGCCCTTTTCATGTAAGTTGCCAACTGTCATACAACCGCAGGATATTTTTCATTAATTGGTGAAGGGTAGTTCATTCGTGAGTGGGCTGACGTCCTGGCACCGGCTTTGCCTTGTTTTTCTTGAGAAAAGTATCTGGTCAGATACCCGGCCCTGAAACCACGGTAGCCGACTGAGTAAGATTTAAGGGACGCCACTATGGTCTCCGAAACCCGCACGCTTGCCGGCCAAATCTGTCGGGCCGTGTTTGTCGCATGCGTGCTCACGGTGCTCGGCGCTCTTGCGCCTGCCGTATCGAGCGCTGCTCAAGTCACCTTGGCCTGGGATCCCAACACCGACCCGGACCTTGCGGGGTATAAGCTCTACTACGGTACTTCCAGCGGGTCTTATCAATTGAGTGTGGATGTGGGTAACCGGACCAGCTATACGCTCGTAGGTCTTCTCGAAGGGCAAATCTATTATTTTGCCGCCACGGCCTACAATCTCAGCTTGGCCGAGAGTGGGTTTTCTAATGAGGTGACCAAAGCCACCCCCGACGTCACGCCACCTACGGTTTCTATGACCGCTCCAGCCGCCGGAGTGACGGTAGTAGGCACAGTCACCGTTTCGGCCAGCGCCACGGATAATGTGGGCGTCGTCGGCGTCCAGTTCACACTGGACGGTACGAATCTCGGAGCGGCAGTCACCGCCTCGCCGTACTCAATTTCTTGGAATACGACTTTAGTCGCTGACGGGGCCCATACCCTCATCGCCGTGGCTCGCGATGCCGCCGGGAACACCGCCGCCGCCGCCGTCAGTGTGACGGTGGACAACACCCCGCCGCTGATTTCTACCGTTTCTGCCTCCAGCATTTCTTCCTCCGCAGGGACCATTACCTGGGTCACTAATGAGGCCAGCGATTCGCAGGTGGAATATGGCCTCACGACGGCCTACGGCAGCGCGACGGCGCTAAACTCGGCTCTGACCACGGCGCATGCTGTCACACTGACCGCGTTGTTGGCCACGACCACCTACCACTACCGCGTGAAGTCGCGCGATGCGGCCGGCAATCTCGCGACGTCGGCCGATTTCACGTTGACGACGCTTGCCCCTCCTGCCGTATCCATTACAGTAAACGGGAGCAGCGTCCCGATCACGGTGGCGGCGGGTGCGAGCTTCACGGTCGCCGTGACGAACGGGCCGGGCAATCCGTGGGACTGGCTCGCCCTCTATCAAACGGGGGCCGGGGCCCC
>JACXTT010001415.1_pt1 | contig 39827 bp, 28 predicted proteins | sample 9270951 | NCBI WGS metagenome assembly JACXTT01 (sample SAMN15532306, study PRJNA645909) | rock metagenome | isolation source: weathered quartz diorite | place: Puerto Rico | collected 2017-06-21
AGGCGGATGAGGGGGCTCTCGTTCGCGCGTTGCACGAACCCCTCATCCGCGCTTCGCGCACCTTCTCCCCTCGCGGAGGGGAGAAGGGACTGATGGCAAGCTGCGCGTCGTTGGCCGCTTCCAAGAAACTCCCTGCGTTCATGCGGCGTTGCGGCCCCCTCCTGCTGCCTGCTGTCTGCTGCCTGCTGTCTGAAACGAGCAGGACGCGCCACGAGTTTCTCATTCTCAGTCGCGGCGCCGCGCGCCGTTGGCCGCTCGGGATGACGAGAAATTGACTAGCGCACCGCGTCGCTGGCGCGCACGAATCGCAATCCCTTCGCGCGCAACTCCGGCGCCATCTCGTTCAGCACGCGAATCGTCACGGGATGCGGATGGCCGATGCCGATCGCGAGCCCCTTCTGCTGTGCGATCGCCGACAGCAGTGCGACCTGCTTCTTCACCGCGGACTCGCTCTGGATGTCGTCGAGGAAGACGTTGCGCGATGCGGTAGGGATGTTCATGTCGCGCGCCATCCGGCCGGCGATCGAGTGATCGCTCGTGCGCGAGTCGATGAAGTAGAGATCCTTCGGCAGTGCGGTGAGCACATCGCGCATCACGCGTGAATCGAGTGTCGCGCGCGAGCCCATGTGGTTGTTCACGCCCCGCGCATGCGGCACCGATTCCACGTTCAATCGCGTTTTCTCCGCGATCTCCGCGTCGGACATCGACGTGAGGATCGCGTTCCTGCCCGGCTGCTGCCGCGGATAGTCGATCGGCTCCATCGGCAGATGACAGAGCAGCTCGAAGCCGTTCTCGTGCAGCCGCTCCGCGAAGGCCTGCGCCTCTGCACCATTGGGCAGGATGGAAAAGTTCACGTTCGGATCGATCTTCATCGCCTGCTCGATCGGTTGATGATCGAAACCGACATCATCGAGGATGAGCACGATCTCGCCGGAGTGGGTGTGTACGACAGGCGCCCTCGCCTGTCGTTGCGCTGGTTTCGAAGGAACCGGGACAGGCGGGGGCGCCTGTCCCCCCACCGGAGCGTGAGGTTGAACGAGCTCCAGTGGGGCAACAGGCGGCTTCGCTTGTTGCTCGTTCTTCTGGTGCAGCTGCTGGTTAGCCCAATGCACGGCGAACCAGACGAAGAATGCGCCGACAGGCAGCAGCGTCAGAACCGCGATCGACTTGAACGACGATTGACGGCGCCGCGCGACGAGCTTTCGCTTCACGCCGCTTTCTTCTGCTCCGTCGTCACACTCTTCTCACCGAAGATCGAGAGCGCCTTCTGAAGGATCAGATCCTCGCGCGGTTCCGCCGCGGCGCCCTTTGCATTCGGATCGTGGATGGCCTGTACCGACAGATCGACGCTTACGTCGGGACGAATGCCGCCTTCTTTGATCGGCTTCTCCTCGGGCGTCGTGTAGTGCCCCACGGTCATGTAGACGCCACCGCCGCTCGACAACGGGATGAACTTCTGCACGATCGATTTGCCGTATGTCGTGAGTCCCACGAGCTTGCCGCGCGAGTTGCCGTGGATCGCGGATGCGAAGATCTCCGCCCCCGATGCGGTCGACGGATCGGTCAGCACTTCCAGCTCGCCGTCGTAGTCCGTCGCGCGATCGGCCTGCCACTTCCTGCCTTCCACCGTGCGGCCTTCGAGCGACGTGATCTCCCCTGCCGTCAGCAGCTCATCGGCGGCGGTGATCGCTTCATCGACATCGCCGCCAGCGTTGCCGCGGAGATCGACGATCAGTTTCTTCGTGTTGTTCTTCCGCACATTCGCGAGCGCGTCGCGGAACTGCTGCGCCGTTCCCTTCTCGAAGTACGGGACCTTGATATACGCAACATTGCCGATCTGCTTCGTCTGCAGCTTCAGCGGATGGAACGCCGCCTGCTGCACGGTGAACTCATCGCGCTTCGTCTGACCGCCGCGGATCACGGAGAGCTTCATCGGTTTGGCCGACTTCAAGCGATCCTTGATCTGCCATACCGAGAGCTTCTGCGTCGGCTGCCCATCGATCTTCTCGATGAAGTCGCCGCGCTCGATGCCCGCTTTCGCCGCGGGCGAGCCGTCGATCGCCGAGATCACGAACCCATATCCGAAACGCTTCGTGACGATGAGGCCGATGCCGTTGTCTTCGACATCGACATAGTTCTTGTACGCCGCCATCTGCGCGGGCGGCACGTAGTAACTGAACTCGTCGATCGCATCGGTGACGCCGGCGAACGCGCCATCCATCAGCTGATCGCCCGACACCGGCTCCACGTAGTTGTTCCTCACCAGCTCGAACACCTCGGTGAAGATGCTGAGATAGCGGTAGACGTTGTTCTTCGGACCGGACTGGCCGAACACGGAACCGCCGAGGAGCAGCGCGAGAGCTACGAAGGAGACAGTGAGGAATGCGATTTTTCTTTTCGTCATCGGTAGATTCCAGTGATGAGTAGCGAGTGATGAGTGACGAGTCGCGAGTACTTTCTACTCGTCACTCATTACTCATCACTCGTTACTCGCTACTCATCTGAGCCATTTTCTCGGATCTTCGGGTCGATTGTCCTGTCGCATTTCGAAATAGAGATAGCCGCCAGGCTGCGCGTCCTCGCTCTCGCCGACTCCTGCAATCGTCTGGCCCGCCGCGATGGCATCACCCGCAGCAACGGCCGGCGACTTCAGATTTCCGTAAAGTGAGAAGACTCGATTTCCATGATCGACCACGATCAAATTGCCATATCCCTTGAACCACTGCGAATAGAGAACCCTTCCCTGATACACGGCACGGACACCTGTGCCGGGCATCGCAGCGATTTTGAGGCCGTTGCTCACCGTATAGGTTGAAAACTTCGGGTCACGTTGTCGCCCGAAGGACTCGATGATGCGTCCCTGCACCGGCCAGTTGAGCGCGCCCTGCACCGTGCGGATGTCCGAGGTGACGGGCTCGCCTGCGCGCTGTCTGGCGAGCACATCGACGAGACGCTCGAGGCGCCGCGCTTTCTCTTCGAGTGTCGCGAGTTTCTGCGCCGAGCCGCTTTCTTCCGCCTGCAGCGACGCGAGCATCTTCTCTTTCTGCGCGCGTGCGGCCGCTACATCGTGCTGCCGCTGTGCGACGAGCTTCGTCGCCTCATCGATCTTCCGCTTGCGATCGTCGAGCTGTGCGTAACGCATCGAGAGCTCTTTCTGCTGCGACTGCATGTGCGAAACGGCGCGCGCGTCGCGCGTGACGACGTAGCCGAGCATCGAGATCGCGCGGAGAGGATCGCGGCGTTCGTCGATCGCGAGGAACATCCGGATGTAACTGAGACTGCCGAGCCGGTAGAGCGCCGCGAGCCGCTTGCCGAGGAACTGACGCTGGCGTTGCATGCGGGGAGCAATCGTCGCGATCTGCGCCTCGATCTGCTTGCGCTCGGTTTCCAGCTCCGCCTGCGCCGCGACGGCGATCTGCAACTCCTTGGTCCGGATGCCGAGCTCGAGATCGACCGTCTCCAGCTCCTGCTGCGCGCTCTTCGCCTGCGCATGCACTTCGTCAAGACGTTGACGAAGTCTGGCGATGTCGGACTTGATGCGGTCGAGGTCGGATTGGGCGTGCAGCGTGGCAGACAGCAGGCAGCAGACAGCAGACAGCAGAAAGACGATGGTCACGCGGGCTCGCGGGCTCGCGGGCTCGGGGTCCCACCCACCGCGAGCCCGCGTACCCGCGAGCCCGCGAAACCTATCCCGCCAATTCCAGCGCATTCTTCGCAGCCTGCTGCTGCGCTTCCTTCTTCGATGAGCCCTCGCCCCGCGCGGAAAGCCGGCCTACGCGTACCTCGACGATGAACGTCTTGTCGTGATCGGGGCCGACCTCGCCGATGACGCTGTAATCGGGCAGCGGGAGGCCGCGGCCCTGCGCATGTTCCTGTAGCGCCGTCTTGTAATCGTGGAAGAGGAGATTCTCTTCGTCGATCGCGTCGAGATCGGGGGAGAACGCGCGCACGATGAGAGCGCGCGCGGGGTCGATGCCGCCATCGAGATAGACGCCGGCGATCATCGCTTCGAAGAGGTTCGCGAGCAACGATTCCTTTTTTCGCCCGCCTGTTTTCTCTTCGCCGACACCGAGGAGGATGACGTCGCCCATGTCGAGCTCGCGCGCCTTGTTGGCGAGACTCGTAGAGCTGACGAGGAACGCCTTCATCTTCGAGAGCGCACCTTCGTCGAGGGACGGAAAGCGGGCGAACAGCAGATCGCCGATGACGAAGCCGAGCACGGAGTCGCCGAGGAATTCGAACGTCTCGTTATGACGAACGGCGTCGTCTTTTGACTCGTGCGAGAAGGACTTGTGCGTGAGAGCGCGCGTGAGGAGCTCGCGGTCGCGGAACGTGTAGCCGATGCGTAGTTGGAAGGCGTCGAGGTCGGACAATCACGGAGATTCTACAGGCATAGGCAGCAGACAGCAGGCAGCAGACAGCAGACAGCAGGCAGCAGGCAAAAAGACAGAGGCCGCATCCCCTGCTGACTGCTGCCCGCTGTCTCCCCATGGAATGCCCTTGCCGGTACGGCCGTTTGTGGTAATCTCCCGCTCCGCTCTCGCGGCCCGGATGCCCAGGTAGCTCAGTTGGTAGAGCAGAGGACTGAAAATCCTCGTGTCGGCGGTTCAATTCCGTCCCTGGGCACCATCCATTCCTGATGGATGGCGTTTACCTCCTTCCACCTCTATAATCCCCGCGGGTCCAAAATCCGTCTGGCTGTCGCCGATCGTGTCGGTAGATTCCTGCCCGGCGATTCCCAAGAAACAACCGAAGGGGTTTCCGATGCTCGATCGCATCCGCACCATCGCTGTCTGTCTATTCGTCTGCGCTGCCGCCTGGCAGACGAACGCCGCTCCGAAAATCACACCGACGGGCCGCTCCGTCGATTCCGAAGTGCTGGTCAAGATCAAGGAAGGCGCATCGGACAAAGATGTCGCGGCGGTGCATTCGTCGGCAGACGCTGATCAAAAGGAGCGTGTCGCCCATGTGCAGGGCGGCACCATCTGGCGCGTCCACTCGAGAACCAAGAATACCGAGGCGCTCACCGCGGCGCTGGCGCACAACCCCAACATCGAATACATCGAGCCCAACTACATCGTGCAGATGGGTGGAGCTCCCAACGATCCGAACTACAACCAGCAGTGGCCGTTCAAGAACAGCGGCCAGACTCCCACTGACTACTTCGGCATTCCCGGTGCGATTGGGGCCGACATCGACATGGAACCGGCCTGGAGTATCACCACGGGATCATCGGCGATCGTGGTCGGCGTCGTCGATACCGGCATCGACTACACGCATTCCGATCTCGCCGCCAATGTCTGGAGCAACCCCGGCGGCAAAGGCAACGTCGCCTGCGGCGCGGGCACCCATGGCTTCAATGCGATCACGAAGTTGTGCGATCCGATGGACGACAACGGACATGGAACGCACGTCTCAGGGACGATCGGTGCCGTTGGAAACAATGGGACCGGCGTGACTGGAGTGAACTGGACGACGTCCATCATGGGATTGAAGTTTCTCGATCCTTATGGCTATGGCACGACGGCAAATGCGGTTGCGGCCATCGAGTTCGCAGTGCAGGCGAAGATCGACGGCGTGAATGTACGCGTGCTATCGAACAGCTGGGGCGGCGGCGGATTCTCCAAGGCGCTCCTGGACGAGATCAACCGCGCCGCGCAACAGGACATCCTCTTTGTCGCAGCAGCGGGAAACAGCTACAGCAACAACGACGTCTTTCCGAATTACCCATCCAACTACGTTGCGGACAACATCATCGCGGTTGCAGCCACCGACAATACCGATACTCTCGCCTACTTCTCCAATTATGGCGCGACGACCGTTCATCTTGCTGCGCCCGGCGTCGCGGTCTACTCGACGATGCGTAACGGAACTTACGGATACCTGAGCGGAACATCGATGGCAACGCCCCATGTGTCGGGTGTCGCCGCACTCGTGCTCGCACATACGCCGTCACTCACGACCGCACAAGTGAAGAGTGCAATTCTCGACAACACCGACCCGCTGCCAAGTCTCGCCAATAAGACGGTGACAGGCGGACGTCTCAATGCTGCGCGTGCGCTCGGACTCCCCGCGAGGCCGACATTCTCACTGACTGCAACACCGGCATTTGCTTATGCGGTCCCCGGCAGCTCAGTGTCGTTCGCGCTTTCGATCACACCTTCAAACGGCTTCACCGGGCCGGTCACGTTTTCGATCACTGGGCTGCCAACGGGTGTTCAGGCGACATTCGATCCGGCGAGTACGACCACAACGTCGACACTGACGCTCGCCACCAGCCCGACGACACCGATCACGACCTCTTACCCCACGGTCACCGCCACGGACGGTAATGTGAGCAGGAAGACCTCGCTCACACTGATTACGACGGCCACGGTCCCCGTTCCACAGTGCCCTGCGTTCGGCTCGCAGACGATTTCCTCTCCTACAGGGGGCATCGCCCATGTAAGGGGCGATTTCAACCGCGACGGGCGGCCTGACCTCGCCATCGTCTTCCCTGAAATCAACTCGGTCGGCATCGACATCGGAACTGGCAACGCCAGCTTCTCGTATCGCTCGATCGTCACTGTGGGCTCTCAGCCGCTCGCAATCACGACTGGAGACTTCGACGGCGACGGCGTTCTCGATCTCGCGACCGCCAACAGCGGTTCGGCGAACGTGACCATTCTCAAGGGAACAGGAGATGGCGCGTTCATCAAGCTTGGACCTGTGCCAGCCGGTGCGACCCCGTTCGCGATTGCAACGGCCGACCTGAACGGAGACGGTGTCGCGGATCTCATCGTCGCGAACAACGCGAGCAACACGGTTTCCGTACTGCTCGGACATGGTGATGGCACGTTTGCGCCGCCTGTTCCTTATTCGACCGCTGGGGGCCCGTACGCCGTGGTCACCGAAGATCTGAATCGCGACGGAAAACTCGACGTCGCGGTCGTGTCGTTCAATGGAAACAAGGTATCGGTCCTGATGGGCAACGGAGACGGCACCCTGGCGGCCGCTGCCGACTATGCGACAGGAACGAGTCCGACGTTCATTGTCGCTGCTGATCTCAATGGCGACGGAATCGCCGATCTGGCAACGTCGAATTCCGGTTCCAATAATGTCTCCGTCCTTACAGGAAAGAACGACGGAACCTTCAATGCGGCGGTCAACTACAACGTCGGAGACGGTCCGATCTCGATTGCAGCGGGTGACATCAACAATGACGGCGCAATGGATCTCCTGACGTCGAACAACTCTGCCTATTCGATCTCGCTGCTCCTCAATTCCGGAGGCGGCACATTCCGGAATGCTGTGAACTATTCCGTTCCGAGCAATTACTACTATCCGGGCGCTCCCGGTCCCATCAGTGTCATCGATCTCAACGGCGACGGACGCTCCGACGTCATCGTCAACACGACAAACGCCACTGCAGTCCTGGTCAACACGAGCGGCTGCAGTCTCAACTGCGGCACCCTCGCGAGCGAAACGACGTATGGCGTTGGCAGTACTCCTTCCGGAATTGCTACAGGAGATTTCAATCGCGACGGGGCAACGGACGTCGCGATCACCAGCGCGAACAGCGTCGAGATCCGTCTCGGAAACGGCGATTCCACCTTCCAGTCAGGACTCACCGCCAATGCCGGCACCACTCCCTCGGCAGTTGGGACGGCCGACTTCAATCGCGACGGCAAGCTCGATCTCGCGGTAACGAACAGCGGCTCCAACGACGTCTCGATTCTGCTGGGCAATGGAGACGGAACCTTCCAGACCGCCACGAGCTTCGGGGCAGGAACGAACCCGAGCGCCATTGCAATCGGTGACGTCAATGGCGACGGGAAACCCGACCTCGCCATTGCGAACGGCGGCGCGAACAATGTCTCCATTCTCATGGGACATGGCGACGGCACCTTCGATTCTGCCGTGAATTACACAGTGGAAACTTCGCCGCGCAGCCTTGCCCTCGGCGATTTCAACGGCGATGGCCGCCTCGATCTCGTCGTCGCCAATTACGGCTCCAATACGATCTCGTTTCTTGCGGGCAACGGCAATGGAACATTCCAGAACGCCACATCGCTGACTGCGGGCACCGCGCCTTCGGCACTGTTCGTCCGTGACTTCAATCGCGACGGCAAACTCGATTTCGCGGCGACGATGAGCGGCGATCACGCCGTGTGGCTCTTCCGCGGGAACGGCAATGGTACGTTCCAGACCTTCCAATACGAGGTTCTCGCAAACCCAATTGGCATCGGTGCGGCCGACCTCAATCAGGATGGGACCCTCGATCTCGTCATCGCAAACCACGACACGAACTACGTGTCGGTTCTGAAGGGAACCAGCACGGGAACGTTTGCCGCTGCCGTGAACACGCCCGCAGGCAATGGACAGAATGCGATCGTCCTGTCCGATTTCAATCGTGACGGGAAGACCGACATCGCGTTGATAAACGGCGGTGACGCAACGCTGTCGATCCTCCGTGATACCTGCCCTGCCCCAGACGTCGCAGTCACCTCGAGTCACACAGGGAACTTTGTCCAGGGCGGCTCAGGCACCTATACAGTCGTCGTAACGAACGTGGGAAGCGGTCCAACAACAGGTACGGTGAGCATCACCGATACGCTTCCTGCCGGATTGAACCTCGCCTCCATCTCCGGCTCCGGTTGGACTTGTCCAGCAGGCTCGGCTGCCTGCTCGCGCAATGATTCGCTCGCGGCCGGTGGCAGCTATCCGGCGCTGACGGTCTCAGTGAACGTTCTATCCAGTGCTTCCGCAACCATTACGAACGCCGCGACGGTCTCCGGGGGCGGTGAGGTAAATACATTGAACGATTCCGCGTCCGACCCGACAGTCGTGACGCCAGCACCGAATCTCTCGATCACGTTGGCGCACGGCGGAAGCTTCCTGCGGGGTGCCACCGGGCGCACGTATACGCTCACTGTGCGAAACAACGGCGGTGCTGCGACCAGCGGTCTCGTAACGGTCACCGACACGCTGCCAGCCGGACTGACCGCGACGGGAATGACGGGCAGCGGCTGGTCGTGCGCAGGGATGACCTGCACGAGAAGCGACGTTCTCTCTGCAAGTACTTCATATCCAGCGATCACGCTAACCGTCAACGTGGCGTCCAATGCTGCCTCGCTGCTCGTCAACACGGCCGTCGTATCGGGTGGCGGCGAGACGAAAACCACGGACGACACCGCGTTGGATCCGACAGAGATCTGGACCACGAGTAGCTGTCATGGCTTCGGCGCGACTACTTACTCCAACGCCAGCATCGACGGATCCCGAATCGTGCTCGCCGATTTCAATGGAGATGGACGCCAGGATCTCGCAATCGCCAGCTATTGGAACGGCAAGGTTTCTGTGCTCCTTTCCAATGGAGACGGGACATTCGGCTCACCAGTGCAGCAAACTGTTAGCTGGCCATCATTCATCGTGCCTGCCGACATGAATCATGACGGCAAGATCGACCTCGTAATTGGCAGCTCGGATACCTATAAGGTATCGGTACTCCTCGGCAATGGTGACGGTACGCTCGGAGCAGCGACCGAATACAGCGTCAGCGGCACTCGCGATATTCGCGTTGCTGACTTGAATGCGGACGGGGTTCCGGACGTCGCCGTTCTCACGTACAACGGGATCGCGCCGCTCCTCGGCAATGGCGACGGAACGCTGCTCAGTGGCTCGTCTTCACCGGTAACCAATGGACGTCAGTTGACTCTGGCCGATGTCAATGGAGATTCGATCCTCGATGCGGTCGTTGCAAAGGATTACAGCCCGGCCGACACGCTCGTGGTGTTGCTGGGCGTTGGTGATGGAACGTTCCAGACGCCCACTTCGCTTGGTACCACAACGGCCTATTCGACGATTACGACCGGGGACTTCAACCGCGATGGTATTGCCGACCTGGCGGCGGCGAGATACGGAACGGTCGACATCTTCCTGGGCGTAGGTGACGGTACGTTCGGCACGCCAACGAGCATGAGCACGACATCCGATCCGACTTCGATCATGGTTCGTGACTACAACGGTGATGGAATCACAGACCTGATCGTTTCCACCTATTATGGGCTGATGCTGTGGAGCGGCAATGGCAATGGTACTTTCCAGACGCCTGTGACGCTCAATTCGGCATCGACGTACTCAACAGCCATCGGTGATTTCAATGGCGACGGGCTGCCGGATCTCGCATTCCTCACTTACGGCTCCCTTGCGGTCCAGATCGGCGGCGTCTGTAATGACTTGAGCATCTACAAGTCGCACTACGGTTCGTTTCAGGCGGGAGGTGACGGCGCATACACCATTACTGTCAGCAATAGTGACGCAGGAACTTCCGTCGGCACCGTGACAGTCACCGACACCATGCCGGCAGGCCTCATCGCGACAGCACTGTACGGCTACGGCTGGTCCTGTGACTTGCCGTCCGTCACATGTACCCGTAGTGACTCGCTTGCCCCGGGCGCCTCGTACAGCCCCATCACCGTCAATGTCAAAATATCGCCCTCCGCGCCGACAAGCGTCGTCAACGTCGCAAAACTCTCGGGAGGTTCGGACTCGAACCTGGCGAACAACACTTCGAGCGACCCGACTACGATCGTCTATGCTCCCGATCTCGCGGTGACCACGTCGAATCCTTCGACCCTCCTCGCCGGTCAGACGGGTAAGACGCTCACGCTCAACGTCGGAAACGTCGGCAACCTGGCGACGACCGGAACGATTGTCGTCACCGACACCGTGTCCAATGGCCTCGTGATCACGGCGATGTCCGGCCAGGGCTGGAACTGCACGCTTTCCTCTCATTCCTGTTCGAGGAACGATGCGCTCGCGGCGACGAGCACGTTCCCGCCAATCACAGTTACGCTCGATGTGAAGGCGACTGCTTATTCCTATGAATCGAACAGCGCGACTGTTTCAACCGTAGCCGGGGAGTCCAACACATACAACAACTACACCTATTGGTATTTTTCAGTTGTCGTCGTCCCGGGAACACCGAACGCGATCGCGACCTCACCCACGCAAGTGAGCATCAACTGGAGCGGCGTGTCCTACGCGTCTGGCTATGAGGTCCTTCGCAGTACGAGCATCAACGGGCCCTATGTCGTCGTGGGGACTCCGATCGGAAACAACTTTTTCGACACAGTGCCTGCAAACGCCACGTATCTTTACAAGGTTCGTGCGAGCGACGGTGTCAACACGACGGCTCTGAGCGCTGCCGACTTCACCACTGCGATTGCGTTTACGGATGACCCTCCAGTCGCCAGATCGACTCGGATCAAGGCAACCCACCTCGCGGAATTGCGCACGGCGGTCAATCTCATGAGAGCCGCGGCAGGCGTAGCGCCAGTAACGTTCACGGATCCCTCGCTTGCAGGCCTTCGAATCAAGGCACTGCACATCACAGAACTGAGAACAGAGCTGAACGCGGCTCGCGCGCTCCTTGGCGGATCTCAACTCCCCTGGAGCGAAGCAATCACTGCGGGAACGAAGGTCAAGACGGCGCATCTCCTCGAAATGCGCAGCGCGGTCAGGTAAGCAACGCGTCAATCGCCGCTACCGCGGCGGCCATCCGCTCCTCGTGCGTTCCGCGCACGAGGAGCCACGGCGCCTTTTGCGCGCGCAGCGCCTCTTCGAACCAGCGATGCATGTCGTGACGGATGTGCTCTCCGTCGCGGAAGCCGTCCTGTACGAACGGGATCTCGTTGCCGGTCAACAGATAGAGGTCCGCCCGCGCGCGCGCCGCGAAGTCCTTCGTTCCTACATAACGGCGGTGCCACAGCACGGTCGCAAACGCATTCGTGTCGCAGATCAACAGACGATTCGCTTCGCGCGCTGCACGCTCTTCACGCGCCGTCTGCTCCTCCGCGATGTGGACAAACTCCGGAGTCGTCCAGACGTGCGCGGGATCGAGCATCACGCGCTCCGAATATTCGCGGCCATACTCGGGCACCCACACGGTCTGATACGCATCGGCCAGCGCAGCGGCGAGCGTCGTCGTTCCCGTCGATTCAGCACCCACGACGCAAATGCGTTTCGCGTAATGCGCGCGCACGGGAGGATCGAGATACTCCCACTGCGCATACGGATTCGCGCGAATCCCGGAAGCCGATACCGGCACTGTGGCCCGCGCGCGATCGACCTCGACGTGCACACATCCCAGTGCACGCGCCCACGGATCCCCATAGGCCTCGGACGTGAACACGGCGTCGGGCGCACGTCCAAGCCAGCGGCGCGTGAGCTCTGCCCACAACACCGAATCGCGCTCGTCGTACACATCTTCGACGATCATCACCTTCGCCGCGGGAACGATCTCGCGCAGCCAGGCTGCGCGCAACTCCGCCGCAATCGTATCGGTCGCCCGCTGGCAGACGATCACGATGACTTCGCGCGACTGCGCGAGCGCGGTCTCGATCAGAAAGCGATGTCCCCGATGCAGCGGGTAGAACTTGCCTATTACAACTGCGGTCCCGAATCTCACGCCCCTACCTGATGTTTTGCCCGATTCTCCACATGACTCCCGAGGGATCGATGAGGACGAAATCGCGCATGCGCCACGGTCGCGTTTCAACCGTTGTGACTTTGACCCCGTATCGTTCTGCGATGCCCGCGTCGGTGATGCTGGCCCACCATGCGTCGACGTCTTCGACCAGCAGGTGCATCATCAGGTTGTGCGCCAGACCCTCTTCGTAGAAGTCCTGCAACAGGAAACTGGCGTCGCCATGACGAAAATAGGCGACACCATTCGAGTCCGAAGCCAGCTCGAACCCAAGGTCCTGATAGAACTGCTTCGAAAGCGGGAACGCTTTCGATGGAACGAATGCTTTGATTTCGACAACGTTGAGACTTGCCATGTTTATCCTTTCAGCAGATCGACGCCTATATCGATCAGGACCGAGAGTACCCGGCGTGTTCGTTCGACATCTCTGGCCCCGACGCGCGAGAGCAATTGGGCGTCGACCGCTGCGCGCACGTCCGCCAGAACGTTCGCCGCTGCCCGCCCTTTCGTCGTAAGAGCAACCGTCAATCTGCGCCGATCCTCGGTATCGACGTCCCTCTTCACGTAACCTCGCGTCACAAGCGCATCGACGAGTTGTCCCGCAGCCTGCTTGGAGACCCTCAGATCTGCGATGAGCTCGCTCAGAGGACGCACTCCCTTTTGCCGAGCCAGGCCGCCAAGCAAAGAGAACGCGCTCTTCGGGATGTCCCCATACCCCGCTTCGGCCAGCGCCGCCGACATCGCCGACCCGTACGCACTGCGCGCGTGCCGGAGAAGAACGGGCATGGAAGCCTCACTCGACATGACGACATAGTATCGTCAGTTTTGTTGATAGTCAACCAATTGGACTATTAGACGGACCCTCGGACGGACCCGAATCTTGCGCGCATGGATTCTGCTACACTCATTCCGCCGCCATTGATGGGTGGCGACTTGTCAGCCTAATCCTCGGCGCCGAGGAGCGGGGGAACCAAAGCGACGGCTTGCCACCGTCCGGGGTGAATGAGGCCAAAAGCCTCTAGGGCTTCCAGCCCGAATCCGACAGCTAACCTCGTAGGCAGCCGGAAGGCAGGCCAGAGAAAACGCCGCGAATTTTTCGCGGCGTTTTTTTTGGGTGTACGACAGGCGCCTCGCCTGTCGGCTCGGGGGACAGGCGGGGCGCCCGTCCTACACTTCACCTCACCCGATCGCGAACTAGCACCGCCAGATCCCTGAGCGCCGGCGCCTTCATCCCATCGATCGCCTGCAGGCTCGTCTCCACCAGCTCGGCACTCAGTTTCCTCGCCCCTTCCACTCCGGCGAGCTTGACGAACGTCAGACGCTGCTCGTCCTTCCCGACATCCTTGCCAATCTGTTCCGGCGTTCCGACGACATCGAGGATGTCGTCCGTGATCTGGAACGCGAGGCCGAGGTTCTTGGCGAAGACTTCGATGCGCTGGAGCGGCGCGGGGTGGATGTTCGCCAGCATTCCGCCGAGCGATGCCGCGGCGACGAACAGGGCGCCCGTCTTTCGCGAGTGAATGAACTCGAGCGTGTCGAAGTCCAGTGATGCGCCCTCGCTGTGCAGGTCCACCGACTCCCCTGCCACGCTGCCATCCCAGCCCACGGCACTAACCACGCGCTGCAGCACCTGGTCGAGAGGCCAGCGTCGAGGACGCAACGAAGCATGCGCCTGCGCCACGAAGCCGTAGGCATGATTCAAGAGCGCCACGGCCGCGAGAATCGCGAGGTCTTCCCCAACCACGCGATGCAGCGCCGGCTCGCCGCGACGAAGGATCGCGTCGTCCATCGCCGGCAGGTCGTCGAGAATCAGCGACGACGCATGGATCATCTCCATCGCCGCCGCCGCATCGAGCAGCTTTTCGGGACGAAGCCCAAGGGATTCACCCACGGCGATGGTGAGGATGCCGCGGACGCGTTTGCCGGGCGAGGCCAGCGCCCGTTTCAGCGCCGTATCGAGCACCGCCGGTGCGCCGGTCGCCCCGGCGATGCCGCTGAGGGCCGCGTCGAGAAGGGACCGCCGGGCGGCGAAGTACTCGTTCAAGCTCAACGGCATGTTAGCATCGCGAGGGAAGCTATGAACGTCCGATACCTGAGCCGTTCTCAGCAGGGCTGGATCCTGCTCATCGCCTCTCTGGTCTTCTTCGCCGCGCTGATTTGGTTCATCGACGAGATGAACCTCATGCTGTGGCTGAAGATCATGGGCTTCGCGCTGGTTGGAGCGGGCTCGTGCGCAGTCTTCTTCCAGCTCTGGTTCAGCAAAGTGCTGATGCGCCGCGAAGGATCGATTCAACTGATCGATCGCGTGATCGCCGGCGACCTCTCCCTCTCCGCCCGTGAGATCCTCCGCGCCACACAGTCGGCGCGCATGGCATCCGCGCTCCGTGCGCTCGTGGCGAACCTGGAGCGGACGATCCGCCGTTTCGGCCAGCTGACGACCGACGTGGCGAAAGTCAGCGATCAGATCAGCGGCCGCGCCCGCATTCTCGCGCGCAGTACGTCATCGCAGCTCGCCTCCACCGAATCGACGTCTGCTTCCGTCAATCAGATCGATACGTCGATCAACGCCGTCCGCACTTCGATGGAAGAGCTCTCGGCGAACGCCGAGGAGACATCGACATCCGTGCTGGAGATGTCGGCCTCGATCGAAGAGGTCAGCCGCATCGCCGACACGCTCGCCGAGTTCGTCGAGCAGACCGGTTCCGCGATCGAAGAGATGATCGCGTCGATCAACGAAGTCGCGACGAACACCGAGAGCTTCTCGTCGTTCGCGATCGAGACCGCGAGCTCGATGGTCGAGATGAACGCCACGACCGACGAGATCATGCGCGGCGCACGTCAGTCCGCGGAGCTGTCGAAGTATGTGAAGGATGCAGCGCTGGAAGGCCGCGATGCGGTGCGCAGCTCGGTCAATGGCATGCGCAACATTCAGCAGGCCGTCGAAGAGGCGAAGCTCGCGCTTGCCGATCTCGCCGCGCGTTCGCAGGAGATCGGCGAGATCGTCCGCGTCATCGACGAGATCGCCGGACAGACGAACCTCCTCGCGCTCAATGCCGCGATCATCGCAGCGCAGGCCGGAGAGCGCGGTAAGGGCTTCGCCGTCGTCGCCGACGAGATCCGCGATCTCTCCGAGCGCACCTCCGTGTCGACGGAAGAGATCCGCACGCTGATTCAGAACGTGCAGAACGGCGTCGACCGCGCGGCCGAGCAGATGACGCTCAGCAGCGACCGCGTTGGAGACGGCGTCGGACTCACCGCGCGCGCGGAGCAGGTGCTCGACAAGATTCTCGATCTCACTGATCGCTCGACGAACTCCATTCAGGAGATCGCACGTGCGACCGAAGAGCAGTCGCGCGGCAGTCAGGCGGCAACGCAGGCCATCGAAGAAGTCACGAAGATGGTGCAGCAGACCGCGACTGCAACTCAGGAACAGTCGATCACGTCTCGCAAGATCGGCGAACAGGCCGCGATGGTGCGCGATTACACCAAGCACCTCAAACGCGCGATGAACGAGCAGGAAACCGGCTCCCGCGCGATCAGCCGGGCCATGGAAAACATCATGGGCCTCGTGCAGAACGTGCTCGAGTCGACCTCGGTGCTCGCTTCCGAGTCGTCCGCCATTGTCAAATCGATGGATGTCATCAAGAGTGGCTCCCGCGAATCGAGCTTCGGTGTCACCGAGCTCAACTCGATGTCGAACACGCTGAGCCACGAATCGAACCTGCTCAAGCAGGAGCTCGGACGCTTCACGCTTCCGCAACCGAACGTCGGTGGCACACTCACGACCGGCACGGTCCTCTGGCAGCAACTCACGCTCGATCCGGTCCACACGTCGGCCGCGGCCCTCGGCTACTTGTCGCACGCCATTCATGCCAAGCTCGTGAAGTACGGCGAAGGTGCCGAGCTCGTGCCGGATATCGCCGAGCGTTGGGAAGTGCTCGAGGCGGGACTCGTCTACCGCTTTCACCTGAAGCGCGACGTCCGCTTTCATAACGGCCGGCTCGTGCTCGCGAAGGATGTGCACGACACGTTCGTCCGTCTCCTCGCACCCGAATACAAGTCGTCGGGTCAGTGGATCCTGCGCGGGGTCAAGGGGGCGAAGGATGTCATCGACGGGAAGTCGAAGACGATCACAGGCATCCGGGTGCTCGACGATTACACGCTCGACATCGAGCTCATCGAGCCCCTCGCCTTCTTTCTCTCGCTCCTCACGATGCACGAGGCGGCGATCGTTCCCTGCGAAGAAGCGCGCGACATGGACAAGTTCCGCATCAAGGCGGTCGGTGCAGGCGCATTCAAAGTCGAAGAGGCAATCGAAGGCGAGCGCGTCACGCTCATCCGAAACAAGGACTACTTCGTTCCCGGCGAGCCGAATCTCGACAAGCTCGAATTCCGCCTCGATCTCCGCAGCTTCCGCGACATGACCGAGGCATTCCTGCGGGGTGAGATCGACTGCGCGCACGGTGTGCCGCTGAAGATGGTCAATCAGTTGAAGCTGGATCCGCGCTATGCCCCCTACATGCTGCAGACCACGCAATTGCACACGTCGTATCTCGGCTGGGACAACACGCGTGCACCATTCGATCGCGTCGAAGTGCGGCAGGCCGTGAACTACGCGATCGACAAGGAGCGCATCAACAAGGACGTCTTTGCAGGGCTCTCGGTCGTCGCCGAGTCGCTCCTGCCTCCGGGCCTGCTCGGCTATGAGCCGGCGCTGCGCGGCTTCAACTATGACCCTGACCGCGCGAAGAGCCTGATGCGTGCCGCCGGACATGGCTCCGGATTCACGATGAGCTATCGCACCTGGGAGACGGACGAGTTCAACAACTCGGGTGCGGTGCCGCGCATCATCGAGGATCTCGCGGTCATCGGAATCAAAGTCGAAGTGACGAAGCATTCCGCGACCGAGGCGCGCGCACCGCTGCAGAATCCTGGACATGGGATGTTGTTCTGCGGCAACTGGTACGCGGATTTCCCCGACTCCGATAATTTCTTCTATGTCTTCTTCCACAGCGACTCGAGCTCGCTGCGCGGGTTCCACTATCACACGCCGGAGATCGACCGGCTGGTGAACGAGGCGCGCCGCACCAACGACACCGAGAAGCGCGCGGAGATCTACAAGCAGCTCGATCAGATGGTGCTGCGCGACGCGCCGATGGTGTGCCTGTTCCACGAGCGGATGTTCGTGGTGCACAAACCGGACGTGCGCGGGATCAAGACCTCGCTCGTACCGCCGCCGGTGCGGTATCACGACGCCTGGCTCGAGCGGGAGTGAATAGCGGGGGTTCGCGGCTACGCGGGTTCGCGGGCTCGCGGTTCCCCGACCTCGCCGAGCCCGCGAGCCCGCGTAGCCGCGCGACCATTCACACCGCCCTCTTCACCGTCTCCCTCCTCTTCTCGCTGAACTACATCATCTCGAAGGTGGGGATGAGAGCCTTCTCCCCTCTCAGCTTCGCGTATCTGCGCGTACTGGGCTCGGCGCTGCTCCTGAACGTCCTGCCAGGCGCGTGGCGGCCGCTGCCCAACAAGGACGTCACGCTCCTCGCCTGTCTCGGCGTCGTCACGAATCAGGCGTTGTTTCTTGCGGGTCTTTACTACACGAGCGCGCACATCGCGGCCATTCTCATCACGACGATTCCGGTCTTCACGCTCGGGATCGCAATACTCGCGGGGCGCGAGAGTGCGACTGCGCTGAAGATCGGCGGCATCGCGCTCGCGGGCTTTGGCGCGCTGCTCGTCGTTTGGGGCGAAGGGATCGAGGGCTCGCTGCGATCGCTCATCGGAGCGCTGATGATCGTTGGCAACTCAATGTCGTATTCGTTCTACCTCGTGCTGTCGAAGCCTGTCATGGCGCTGCACTCATCGCGGGTGGTGCTGGCGCGGATGTTCGCCGTCGCCTGCGTGATCATGCTGCCGCTGTGCTGCTGGTCGCTTGCGCACGAGCACTACGGCACGGTTCCTTCATCGGCATGGTGGTCGCTCGCTGCGGTGATCGCCGGCCCGACCGTGCTCGCCTACGTGATCAACGGCTGGTCGCTGCGTTACGCGGACAGCTCACTCGTCGCAACCTACGTCTATGTACAGCCAGTGCTGACGACATTTCTCGCAGCATTCATCCTCGGCGAAGAGATCCGGCGCATCGCGATCGTCGCCGCAGCGCTGATCTTCACCGGCGTATGGCTCAGCCAATGGAGCGCGCCCCCTCCCGACCGAGCGGAGCGAGTGGAGGGACCAACGCCTCCACCGGCATGAATCCCCACGAGCCACCGCACTCCTCCAATTCAGCGCTGCGCCGTCATTGATCCCTCCGCTCCCCTTCGCTGTGCGAAGGCTCGGTCGGGATGGAGTGGAGGGACCAACGCCTCCACCGGCGTGATCCCCACGAGCGACCGCACTTTTCCAATTCAGCGCTGCGCCGTCATTGATCCCTCCGCTCCCCTTCGCCTTGCGAAGGGTCGGTCGGGATGGAGCGGGCCTTTACCTCTTCCTCCGTCAGACCGAAGATCGCCGGCGGCTGAACCCCCACCATGCTGAGATAGAGATAGAGCTGGCCTCGATGATGGACCTCGTGCTCGATCATCGCGCGGATCCACTTCCCCACCGACATCTCGGCGCCGCCCGGAGTCGTGCAGCGAGCGTCGAGATCCGCGGCGCGAAACAGCGGCATCGCCTCCTCGTGCATTCGCTTCATATACGCGACGACATCGTCGTATCCATCCGCGAGCTCCCGCCCATGCCCCGGATAGCGGCTCGGCCGCAGCGAAGCGTTCTCCGCGAACATCCACCGTTCGATCGCAGCAAGATGCCGGACGAGATCGCCAAACGTGAACTTGCCTTCCTGGTAGGTCCAGTCGATTTTTTCCGGTGGGATGCGGTCGACGGCAAGGAGAGTGCGGGCGCGAACGCGCTCGAAGTAGTCAAGCATGGGAAATGATAGGACGGGACGTTCTACCTATCCGTCCTATCCGTCCCATTTGTCCTACCATGTGTAAACGAAACTCCACCCTCGCCGTCCAACTTCTGTGGGTACCGTGGCATTGTTTCGCTCGAATCAGGTGAACGACGCACCTTCCGATCACGACCTGATCGTCCGCACGCTTGGCGGCGATGGGGCGGCGTACGGGGTGATCGTCGAGCGTTTTCAGCGTCGGATCTATCGTGTCGCCTACGCCATCGTCCGCGACGAAGTCGAGGCGGACACGATCACGCAGGACACGTTCGTTCAGGCCTACACGCATCTCGCGAAATTTCAGGGACGTTCCGAGCTCGAGACATGGCTGACCCGGATCGCGATCAACCGGTCACGCGATCTGCTCCGCCGCCGCAAGTTCATCAGTCTCTTCACGCGCACGACGGATGACGAAGCCGAAGAGATCGCGTTCGAGCCGGTGGATGAACGTCCTGATCCTGAGCGCGAAACGATGGCCGTCCAGCTTCGTGGCGCGATCGCGCGTGCCGAGGCGGGGCTATCCTCGCAGCAGAAGTTGATTTTCCGCCTGCGTCACTATGAGAATCTCTCGCTCGAGGAGATCGCTGATCACCTCGGGCTGCGCGCTGGTACCGTACGCGCCCATCTCTTCCGCGCCGTACACAAAGTGCGGAAGCAGCTCGCGGGCTGGCGCAACGATCGTTCCCGGGGGTCCGAAGATGAAGACACACTATAGCGAAGCCGATCTACTCGAGACGTACTACATGCAGCCGGGCGAGTCGATGCCGGTGATGATGCATCTCGCCTCGTGCGAGCTGTGCGCGGCGCGCTACGACGCGTTGGAGCGGAAGCTACGCGAGTCCGCTGCGTGTACGACACATGAGAAGCCGGAGACGTTCTGGACGAGACAACGGCTGATGATCCAGCGCCGCATCGACAACGCGCGCGAGCGTGGAGCACAGCGCGGGCACGCACTGCGCGTCGCTGCCGCCGCCGTCCTCGCCTTCTTCCTCGGCAGCGTCTTCACGCTGAAGACGACCGAACCGACACAGGTGACGAGCGTCGTGGCGTCGACGACGACCTCGCCTCATGCTCCCGCACAAGTGCCACCTGCGTCGAATGAAGAGGTGCAGCAGTCGCATGATCCATGGCAGAGCGATCAGCTGAGCGACTTCCACAGCGTCGTCGAGTGGGAGTCGTGGGTGGACGAAGGAAAGAAACTGTGATCAAACGCCTGACTCTCATTGCAATCGCACTCTTCGCGCTCGCCAGCACGGCGGGCGCGATGGATCTTCCGCCGGGCAAGTGGTGGCGGCGTCCCGAGATCGTTCAGATGCTCGGGTTGACCGACGAGCAGCAATCGAAGCTGGAGCAGGTCTCGCTGAAGGCGATGAACGAGCTGATCGATCATCGTGCGGAACTCGAGAAAGCCAACGTCGCGCTGCGTGCGGAGCTCGATCAGCCGCAGCTGAATCGCGAGGCGATCCGCAAGGCCGCTGCCCGCGTGAGCGAAGCACGCGGCCGGCTGTTCGAGCGCGAACTGATGATGCTCTTCGACATGCGCAGCGTGCTCAGTGACACGCAGTGGACGAAGATGCGCCAGCAGCTCGAGCGGTTCCAGGAGAACAAGCGCGAAGAGCGCCGAGACATGCAGCCGCAGCGGCCGAACCTGCGCAGACGACCGTAGCCCGCAAGCTCAGCGCCGTCGTCGTTCCATGATCGCGAGCGTCGCGCAGGCACGGAGGTAGTCACGCGACCGTCCGTCCGCGGCCTGGTAGGTCTTGCAGAGAAGCGCAATCGACTCGACCGGCTCATCGGCAAACACCGCGATGCCGTCGAGGGGCTGATTCGGATCGCTCGTTTCGGTCCTCACCCATCCCTGATCGGTCAGGTGAAGCCAGAGGTAGCGCTGTTGCACGGAAGATTGCGGACCTGAAGCAAGGCGAGGCAAATGGATTCCATTGAGGTTCGCTTCCCACTCCCCAACCTGGCGTTGCACCTCGTCGTGCAGCAGTTCCTCGATCATCGCCGACTCTGCCGGCGGTACATTCAGAAACTCGACCCCGGTGTGATAGACGATGCCAGTCAACGTCGGAAGCGCAGTGGAGAATCGCACCACGGCACTCAGGTTGAAGCCGTCGAGGCGAAGCACCGAACGCGAAGAGACCATGACGCGCTCGCGATGCTCGACTCTCGCACCGCCGGTCGACAGCTCCAACAGCAGCGACGGCTGTTCCGCGAATCGCGCTTCACGAGGAGGTCGCAGCGTGATCCGTGCGGACCGTCTGTAGCCTTCGCCTGCCTTCATCATAGAACCGAGCTGAACGGCAGTGTGCGCCCATGCGCGTGAGAACAACGTCAAGGTGACGCCAACCAAACACAACTGCACATCTACAATGACGCACGATGCTCGACCTCGTGCTACGCGGCGTCTCGGCTCGTCTCATTCGCGACGTCTCGCTTACGTTCCCGAGCTCGACGCACACTGCTGTCACCGGCCCTCCCGCCTGCGGCGCATCGACACTGCTGCAACTGATCGCGGGCGAGCTGAAACCCGAGCGTGGCGAGATCCTGATCGGATCGCGCGTCGTCAATCGTCTGCCGCTGAAGCGCCGGCCGTTGCTCTTTGTCCACGCACTCGATGTTCCACGACGCTGGTCGGTAGGCCATGCGCTCGTCGCCGCAGTCGCGCGGCGTTCTCTCGATCGCGAAGATCGTCATCACGAATACACACTCGCGCTCGAGCGCTGGCAACTCACTGCACTCGCCGATCGCAAGGTGTCAACGCTCTCGTCATCGGAAGAGACGCGCGTCCTGCTCGCGCGCATCGAGCTCTCGCGTCCGGCGATCCTCGTCGCGGATCGCATGCTCGAACGCGCCAATGCGTCAGAACGCTACGCGCTCGCCGACGAGATCTATCGCCTCTTGCGCGTCATGGGAACGACGGTGATCTCAACACCTTCGACGACCGACGAGCTCGCGTTTGCGGATCGCGTCGCGATTCTCGATCGTGGCACATTGATTCAGCAGGGATCGCCGGAGACGGTCTTCAACACGCCTCTCGATGTAGCGGCTGCCGCGTCAACGGGAGAAGCGAACATCATCCCCGTCTTCATCAAGAACAGGACCGTCGTGTCCGTCATCGGCGAATGGGACCTCAGTGATCCTCCCTTTCAAGGAAGTGGCGTCGCGTTGATTCGCGCGGATGCGTTCTCGATCGCCAGTGCGGGAGAAGAGTCCGATCTCATCTACGGCGTCGAAGAAGCAGCCTTTCGAAACGGGACCTGGTTTACCTCAGGCATTCTCAGTGGAAGCATCGTTCTGCATGTCGCGTTTCCGCGAACGGTCGAGCTGCACAAAGGAAAATTGCTCCCACTGCGCTACGATTCTCGGCAAATCCGGCTGGTGAAGAAGGAAATTGCCCAGCCCGCCGGCATCCCAACCGATGTCATTCCTCCGCTGCACGAGTCGCGATGACAGGCAGCTTTTTTGCAGCGTCTGGTTGATGTTTTACCAGCGCAAACGGACGGGAGCACCTTTTGAGCATTCGAGCCCGCAGGACCACGTTCAAGCTACGGAAACTGCTGGTAATTGACGACGACGCGAAGCTGCTGGCGTCGTATCGCGACCTGCTGAGTCCCTACGGCTTCGAAGTCCTCATCGCGCCTGACGGCCAGGAAGCAATGACCGTCGTCGAGGCGAATCCCGACATCCTTCTCGTCATCCTCGATCTCGCGATGCCGAAGATGAACGGCCACGAGTGGCTGAAATGGTTCCGCGCACGCAGCGCGGACGCGCCCGTCATCGTGATCAGCGCCTACAAACTCGATCCCGAGGAATTGGAGCTCAAGCCCTCTGTGATTCTGGAGAAGCCGTTCCATGTGGCGGAACTGCTGGATTTAGTTGGGCTGTTTTGCGGATTGGGCACGCCTATGGAGTCTGCCAGAGGAACTTGATGGGACCTCTAGGACCTCTGGGACCTCTGGGAACCTCGACGCAGTTTACCTAGAGGTCCCAGAGGTCCTGGATGTCGCAGAAATCCCACCATCACCGCAAGCTTCCACGCCCGAAAGCTCCAGCTGCAGCGACGCGAAGCTCTGGCGGATCTCCAACCTGCACGGAATCCTCCGCTCGTCCTGCGTGAGCCACACTTTCACGCCGCCCTGCCACTTGCGGCCGCCAGGCGCGTCGACGATCTCGAAGCCGATCGTGTTCACGCGGCGTCCGTCGATGGAGCATGGTTGTCCCGCGATCGGCCGGAAGATCACCGGATAGTCTTTCCCGTCCGAGTAGATGATCGTCTGCACCGGTTCCTTGATCTTCTCCGCGTTCTGACGCAGGAAGTAGATCGCCGTCAGCACGTCGCGCAGCGTGTTGTCCTTCAACGCTTCCGGCGCGATGACCTTGTCCTTGTTCTCCGTCTTCTCCGGCGTCTCGCGATGAATGTGCGCGAGGCGCTTCACGTAGTCGAAGATCGTCCGCTCCTTGCGTGACTTCTTTCCCCACGAGTAGCCGTGATACGTCATCAGCGTCTTCTGTCCGGTCGGATCCATCTCCGATTCGTACACGAAGAATCCCGCCTTCTGATCCGTCGCGGTGATCAGCAGCTCGCTGTTGATGTTGACCTGCGCGCCTTTCGGATAGACGTTCTTCATCGCAGCGACTCCCGTCGTTGGGAACATGATTCCCGCGATCCACGACAAGCCGCCGCGCAGGCGCCACGAGTATTTGAATTGCTCGATGTTCGACACCGAGCCGGCACAGTTCGTCATCGCCGGCGACGCCGCGGTCGCCAGCAGCATGATCATCCCGGCAACCGCGCTGCGGTAAATCGTCATCAAGCTCCTCAGATCGCCGAGATGGCCTGCTCGACTTCCTCGATTACGTAGTCAGGCGTCGACGATCCGGCAGTGAGTCCCACAACGCGTGCCTGCGCAAACCAGGTGCGGTCGAGATCGCTGACTCCCTGCACGAGATACGACGGCTTGGTGTCGCGGCAGATCTCCCACAGATGCTTCGTGTTCGCGCTCTTCTTCCCGCCGATCACGATGATCAAATCGACTTCCGGGTCCGTTGCCAGCACACGCGCCGCGTCCTGATTCTCTTTCGTCGCGTAGCAGATCGTATCCGCACGCTCCACGCGCTGCGCCCGCCGCTCGATCGCCTGCACCACATTCTCGAAATCTTCGGCGTTCAGCGTCGTCTGGTAGAAAACCTTCAGCTTGTCGTACTCCGACCAATCCACGGCATCCGCACCCGCGATCGTCGACACGATGTGGTACGACGAAGGATCGAGATCGTTGGTGTAGCCGAGCACTTCACGATGCTGCGGATCGCCGATGAAGATCAGATGGAATCCCTCATCGAGCGCTTCCTTCGATTCGCGGTGAATGTCGTAGACGAACTTGCAGGTCGTATCGAGGACTTTCAATCCGATCGACTTGGCCTCGTCGTGAAACGAAGGCGGGACGCCGTGCGCGGAGAAGATGATCGTCGGCTCGCTGACGGCATCGATCTGCTCGACGGTGCGAACACCGAGGCCTTCCATCTCCTCGACGACACGTTCGTTGTGGACGACCTGGCCGAGGATCGCTCCCCGTCCACCACCGGCAGCGAATCGCTTGACCTTGAGGTCGGCGATGCGAACACCGGAGCAGAATCCGTATTTGGCGGCACGCTTCACTTTCATCGACGGCCTCAACGCTCAATGACCTCCAAACATTGCCACTAAACTGTCGGCCGTGAAAGAGCCCTTACTCACGCCCAGGTTTGCCGGCCTCTGGCTTTTCGCGTTCATCACGTTCTTTTCGGCCTTCCAACTCCTGCCCGGCATTCCGCTCCGCATTCTCAACCTCGGTGGGACGACGGCCGAGGCCGGGTGGTTTCTGTCGGTCTACACATTCGCCAGCGCATTCGCCGCGCCGATCATGGGCTCGATCGCCGATCACGTCGGCCGCAAGCGCATGCTCGTCATCGCGTCGCTGCTCTTCATCATCTTCTCGATCGCGTACGGCGTTGTGAAGCATCTGCCAACTCTGCTGCTCATCGGTGCGGTGCATGGCGCGATCTGGTCGGGCATTCTCGCGTCGAGCTCCGCGATCATGAGCGAGTTCATTCCCGCGTCGCGGCGAACCGAGGGTATGGCGTATTGGGGACTGGCGAGCGTGAGCGCAACGGCGATCGCGCCAGCCGCCGGCCTCTGGATCATGACGCACTACAGCTGGCTGGCGCTGTGCGGCGAGCTTGCGGTGATCTCGGCACTCATGGCGCTCTGGTCTTCGCAGCTCCACGCAATCGAGTCGAAGCTGCCCGAGGCGTGGCCGAGTCTCGCGACGCTGTTCGATTGGCGCGTGTTCCGAACCGCGCTCAGTCTGGCGACGATCTCGTTCGGCTATGGCGGCATCACGAGTTATGCGGCGATCATCGCGATCCAGCGCGGAATCCGTCCCGCGTGGCTCTACTTCGCGGTCATGGCCGGAACGATCATCGTCGTGAGACTGGCGACCTCCCGCCTCGGCGATCGATTCGGATACGCGGTGATTCTCTATCCCGCGCTCGTGTCGATTCCGCTCGCATTCGCGCTGCTCGCCTATGCGCACACGCGAGGAGAGCTCGTCCTCTCCGCGATCATCTTCGGCGCCGGCTTCGGCAGCGCCTACCCTGCGTTCGCGGCGTTCATCCTCGGCGCAACGGATCCGCAGCGCCGCGCGCGCACGTTCGGCAGCATCGTCTGGGCGTTCGACACAGGAATCGGGAGCGGCTCGCTCCTCATCGGCGCGATCGGCAGCCGTTACGGCCTCGGCACCGCGTTTCTCTGTGCGGCGGGATTGAGCTGCCTCGCGGTGCCAATATTCATCTGGACGTCGCGAGAGCTCGGGTAGCCTCGAGTGGGGGCACAGGCGCCCTCGCCTGTGCACCGAGCCGACAGGCGAGGCGTCTGTCGGCCCACGGGATACGTCTGACACAATGTCACCATGCACAGCGTGCTGCTCGCTCTCTTCCTGGCCACGTTCGATCAGAATGCCGCGCAGCGCTTCGCAAATCTCGCCCTCGCGTGCGTGAACAAGGAGTACCCCAACAAGATCTCGCACAATCTGAGCTCGGACAACGACGTGGCACCGCCACGCAAACTCACGCCCGCGTTCTACGGCTGCTACGACTGGCATTCGTCCGTGCATGGACACTGGCTGCTGGCACGGCTGGCGCGCACGTTCCCCGACGCGCCGTTCGCCAAGCCGGCGCGCGAAGTACTTCGTCGCGATCTCTCGAAGGAAAACATCGCGGCGGAAGTGAAGTACCTCGACGGCGAGGGCCGTGCGAGTTTCGAGCGTCCCTATGGCCTCGCATGGCTGCTGCAGCTCGGCGCGGAGCTGCACGAGTGGGATGACCCGCTCGCGAAGGAGCTCGCGGGAAACCTCGCGCCACTGGAAGCCTCGGCGAAGAAGCACATCGCGACGTGGCTCCCGAAGATGACGAATCCCGTCCGCATCGGCGAGCACACGCAAACCGCGTTCTCCCTCGGCCTCATGATCGACGCCGCGCGCATCGAAGGCGACGAGGCATTCGTCAACCTGTTGACCAAACGCGCGCAGGACTACTACATGAAGGACAAGAACTGTCCGCTCTCGTGGGAGCCCGGCGGCGAAGATTTTCTCTCTCCATGTCTGGCCGAGGCGGATGTGATGCGCCGCGTACTGCCAGGACTCTGGTACAGCGTCTGGCTCGGGTCGTTCCTCCCCGGCATCCCAATCGATGGGTCTAACAACTGGCTGCAGCCGGCCGTCGTGACCGACCGCAGCGATCCGAAGCTCGCGCATCTCGACGGACTGAACCTGAGCCGTGCCTGGATGCTGGAAGGAATCGCGTCGGGATTGATGAGCGGCGATCCGCGGATCGAAGCGCTACGGGCGGCGGCCGCGGCACATCGCGAAGCAGGACTCGAGGCAGTGACGGGCGAGCACTATGAAGGAGGCCACTGGCTCGGATCGTTCGCCGTCTATCTGACGACCGAGCGAGGTCTCCGTTGACGACTCGGCTGCTGCCATGGTTTGCAGCGCTCGCGGTGGTGGTGATCGGCCTGGCGATCGCGATACCGAATCGCAATGCGATCGCGATCGCATGGACAGTCGCAAGGGATGCGCCGCTCAACAGGTCACTCGATCGCATCGCGGCAGCTCGGGGCGCATTCGAAGGATATTCCGAAGCCAGGCACGATCTCGCTGCAGGTTACCTTCGCCTCAAGATGGCCGCCGTTCCAGCTCTCGACAAAAAAGCATTTGAAGACCTGTTCCGGACGCGGCTGGGTGTCACGATCGTATCCGTTCCGGGCTCGATGTCCTCAACGGAGCGATTCGGTAACTACTTCGCGTACAACGAGGTGATGACCGAGGAGATCGCGCGGCGCCATGGTCGCCAGGCGCTGGAAAAGGCGTACGGTGATGGACTGGGCGTCGTCCCGGCGCCGGTAAGAACATCGCCATGAATCGCCAATGGTCAATGCTCGCAGTTCCTCTTGCGCTGCTGATGGCATTCGGCATCGCGAACGTGCAGGCCCTCACCACGGGATGGAAGGCATCGAGCACCGTCCCGATCACCGCGCCGGCGGAAAAGTGCAAAGCGATCTTCGCAGCGATCCGGGGCCGTTCGGACGCACAAGCCGATATCCGCAACGGTCATCTCACACTGAAGACATGGGGACTCCCTGCTCTCAACTATTACACGTATGCGGAAGTCACCGAGAAACGCCTTGGCGTCAAACTCGACACCGTTGCAGGATGCGTCGTCTCTTCGTCACAAATGGCAGGCTGGAATGCCTACAACGAGGTCATCGATGCGGAGATCGCTCGGCGCTTTGGCCCCCACGCAATGGAAGCAGTCGAGACCGAGGTGCGTGCATTATCGATCGCACGCGACAGTGGTCAGGCCTGGTATGAGGCATACACGTTTGCGGGCAGCGGAGCGAGAGACTGTGGTGTCGCCCACGATGCTGCCTCGGAAACGCGTGTTTACGACTGCGGCCAGCGAACGCTCGCTGCAAAGCAGTCGTTCTATTGCCGTTTCGAGAAGTGGATCGATCGCGATCCATTCAATGGACCGACCGCGGTGTACACATTCAACGGCCACACGCTCGTCGTGATTCCCAACGGGACTGGCCAGCCGGCGGCGCCAGTGCATGCGAAGCCGGTACTACGCGGCATGCGAACCGAAGGTCGCTCCACCGTGTTGTTCGGAATGACGCTCCCCCGATGAGCGATCGCGTCCGGGTCTCCGTCATCCCGAGCGGGCGACGTCCTCGCGGTGCTCGGGCCATCAGTTCCTTCTCCCCTCCGCGAGGGGAGAAGGTGCGCGAAGCGCGGATGAGGGGTTCGTGCAACGCGCCAACAAGAGCCCCTCATCCGCCTTCGGCACCTTCTCCCCCGTGCGGGGGAGAAGGGACTGGTCGGCTCAAACCCGCATCAACACCGGAAGTTTCTTGGCAGCGAAGTCGAGATGGGATGACGGATTGGTGCACCGCAACGTTAGCGTGGATTACATACCTGACTTCCGCAAGCTCGCCGTATTCAAGTCCAGCTCTCCGTACGGAATCACTTCCACATCCTTGAAGCGCGCCTTCAACGGCTCGATGAATTTCTTCGCGTCGCCGACGATGATCACGGACGGCGCTCCAGCGATGTGCGCCTTCGACACCGATTGCACCTGCGCCGCATCGGTTTGCTGCACCGCGGTGATGTAGCTGCTCACCTCGGCCAGTGGCAGGCCGTGCAACGCGAGCGATGACAATCGCTGCACGAGTCCACGACTCGTCTCGATGCTGCGCGCGTAGTCGCCGATCAGCGTCGCCTTGCGCGGCGTCAGCTCCACATCAACCACCGGCTCCGACGCCATGCGATTCAACTCGTCCGCCAGAATCCCCGCGACTTCCGCCGCCGACTCGTTCTTCGTCTGCGCGCCCGCGCTGAAAGGTCCGACGTCGCGCCGGAATTCGAAGTTGCTTCCCGCGCCATAACTGAGTCCCCGCTTAATGCGCACTTCTTCATTCAAGCGCGATGAATAGCCGCCGCCGAGCACCGCATTCGCAACCTGCGCCGCGTAGTACGCGGGATCTGCGCGCCGCAAACCCGCACGCGCGACATAGACCGCAGCCTGTCCCGCATCCGGCATGTCGATGACGACCACTCGCGGTTTCGCGGGCAACGTTGCCGGCTTCAGCGCCTCGGGCTTCGGCCCCACACCCTTCCATCCTCCGAACATCTTCTGTGCGAGGGCGAAGGCATCGGCCGCCTTGACCTCCCCCGCCATGATGAGCACCGCGTTGTCGGGCCGGTAATAGCGGCGATGAAATTGCGCAATCTCCTCCCGCGTAATCTTCGGAAGCGACTGCGGAGTGCCAGCGAGGTTGTGTCCGTACGGAGTCTCGCCGAAAAGGACACGTGACAACGCAAACATCGCGAGTGAACGCGGCTCGTGCAGATCGACTTCGATCGCATCGAGTGTCTCGGCCTTGTAGCGGTCGATCTCTTCCTGCTTGAACGTCGGATGCCGCGCGACATCCGCCACGTAGCCAAGCGCCTCGCCGAGCCGCGGCGCCATCACATTGAGATCGACACTCGACGAGTCGAAGCCCGCAGAACTATCGAGCGACGCGCCCAGCGCCTCGACTCCGCGCGCGATCTCCTCGGCCGATTTCGTCGTCGTTCCCTTCGTCAGCAGCGAGGCGGTCATATCGGCCAGTCCGGCGCGATCCGCAGCATCCGCGGCGGCGCCGGTCTTGATCATCAGGCGTGCCGAAACGAGCGGCACGTTGTGCGTCTCGACGACGATGACGCGCAGACCGTTCGCCAGCGTCTTTTCGGATGCCGATGGAATGTGCGGCTGCCGCGGTGCGGAGGGCGCGGGAGGAGTCGCCTGATCGGCAACCTGCGCGCTGAGCGGCAACGTGAGTAGAGCAAGTGCGGCGATGAAGTGCTTCACTTCGCGCCTCCTTCTGCCGTGTACGTGATCGTGACCGGCTTCGATCCTGCGATGTACTTCTGCATCACGCGCTGCACATCGGCAGCGGTCACTGCCTGCAGCCGCGCGAGGTCCTTGTTCACGGCCGCGGCGTCATGCTCGAGCACGATCGAGGAACCGAGGGCCGCCGCCTTACCGAGATTCGTCTCGCGCTGCCGTAGTTCATCGGTGAGGAGCTGATTCTTCGCCTTCTCGACTTCTGAGGGCGATGGAGCATTCTTCTCCAGCAATTCGATCTCGCGCATCGTCGCTTTGATCGCTTCGTCGACGGTGTGACCGCTGGCCAGCGTGGTGGCCACATCGAACAGCCCGAGGTCTTCGCGAAGGTCGGCATCGACTTCGACTTCCTGCGCGATCTTGTCGCGATACACCATCGTGCGATAAGTGCGCGACGACTCGCCGCGGCCGAGGATCGCGGCGGCGACGACGAGCGCGGCGGCATCCTCGCTCGATGCCGAGGGCGTGAGCCAGTTGATACAGACTGCGGGAAGCGGGACATTCGGCGCATGTTCGTCGAGGCGCTTCGCGTCAGCACGCGGCGGCTCATTGACGGTGACGCGCGGAATCGGCGTGCCCGGCTTCGCGATGACGCCAAGGTATTTGTCGACCCAGGCGTTCATCTGCGCCGGATCAAAGTCGCCCGCGATGATCAGAACAGCATTGTCGGGGCGGTAGTACGTCGAATGAAATTGCTGAACGTCCGTGATCGTCGCGGCGTCCAGATCTTCGATCGATCCGATGCCGGGGCGCTTGTAGGGATGAACGGCGAACGAGTCCTTGTCGATGTCGTAGTAGAAGCGGCCGTACGGCGGGGAGAGGACGCGAAAGCGGAACTCTTCCTTCACGACGTCGCGCTCGGACTTGAACGCTGCATCGTCCACCGTAAGTGCGCCGAGCCGCTCGCCCTCCGCCCACAACAACGTCTCGAGATAATTCGAGGGAATGATTTCGAAATAGTTCGTGGAGTCGTCGCCGGTATTCGCGTTGTTCTCGCCGCCGACGTCTTCCGTGAGGCGGTCCATCATCTCCGCCTTCATATGCTTCGTGCTCTTGAACATGATGTGCTCGAAGAGATGCGCGAAGCCGCTGCGGCCGTCGGGGTCGTTCTTCGAACCGACTCGGTATGAGATCCGGATGGCGACCGTGGGCGTCGAGTGATCCTCGATCGAGTAGAGCTTGAGGCCGTTGGAGAGGGTGCGGTGTTTGTAGTCGATCGGCGGGATGGTCAACTTGTTGACCGCCGCGCCGAAGAGCGGGAGCGTGATCAGTAGCGTAAGGAGAAGAGCGCGATGGCGCATTCGTGTCACCTCGAGGGGGAATGATAGTGGAGCACGGGGCGCCCCGCCTGCGCCGTCTCAGGCTGCCGCGTCAGGATTCGAGAAAGTCGGCGCTGATGAGCGGCTTCCCCGCGAGCGATACGATGGCGCTGCCAACGGCGAACGCTGCGACGAGACCGAAACCGAGGACTGCCACCGTCGTGTGCCATGCCAACGGTGGTAACAGCACAGGCGTGATTTGCAGAATCGCATCCGTCAAGAACGTGACGGCGAGCGCCAGATACCCGAAACGGCGTGGAAGAAAGATCATCAACGCCGAAAAGGCCACGCCGGTGAGCGCGCTCGAAACCGAGATCGACGTGAGTCCGAAGCGCACGGTCTGGATCACAAAGAAAATCGCTCCGGCCAGCCACAACCGGCGAACGAGCATCCAGATCACGATGATGGTGATCAGCATCGCCATCGAATCCATGATCGATCTCGGCACGACGCTGAGGAGTTCGCCGACTGCCTGCCGAGGTCCGTTCAACATCACGAGCTCACTGATGGCGTAAGGGCGGGGATGCGCGGCGAAGACTCCCGGCAGTTCGACATCGAGAAGGACGTTGACGCATCCGCCGATGATGCCGACGAGGATGTCGCGTCCCACGATCGGATCGCGCCATTCGCCCCGCAGCAGTCTCGTCCAGCTCACGAGCGAATGAGGCCAGCGGCGGCGCAGCGTGGGCTCGATCGCGATGTAGCCGCAGAAGAGAACGAGCCACACCATGCTGGCCCATGCGATCGCTTCGATCAGCAGGCCGATCTCTGAGGTGGTGGTGACATGGTCGGCTCCCAGGAGCCACGTCAGAAAAATTGCAAGAGCACCGACCGTGGCAGTGCGCTTCGCACCGAGCGAGTCGATTCGCCCGCTGCGCAGGTTCCGCCGCGCCAGAATTGCCACGATGCTGAGTGTGGTGAGGAGAAATACGAGCCCGACCCAAGCGCCCGGACGGCCTCGCACGGGCTGTGGCTCGCCGATCTCGAATGAGACAGGCCGGCCGCCGAGCGATGCCGCCTCCACACGTTGCTCGCGACCGGACTTCGCATCGCGAAGGATCCACGCGGCGCGATGATCGAACGGAACGACGGTCGCCGCCGGAGGAACGTCGCGAAGCGTCGAACGATCGAACTGCGCTGCCTCCAGCAATTGATTCCAATCGAATGCTGGTCCAGGTTGTTGTGCGCGCGACGGCACGACTCGCAATTGCAGCAGTCGCCCATCCGGATCCATCCGGATTGCAACATCGCCCGGATCGCCGATCGCCGGCTGGGCTTCCGACACACTGCCGGAACGCGCGACATACACATCGCGCCGAAAAAACGAGACCGGCACGATCGCGTCCCGACTTTCGCGATACCAGAAATAGACCGATGACTCTCGCCTGTCGGCCTGATACGACCAGGCGCGATCCCCGGGCCGATCGCGGTAGCCAAACCGCGCAAGCAGATCGCGCGCACGCAGCGCCATCGCATCGGGGGGATCGTGGATGCCGGCGACGCTCGCCACGTCCAGCCGCGACTTCACAACGATCAGCGCGACCATGAGCACCGCGATCGCAAGCAATGAAAGCAGCGCGGCACGTGCGCTGATCCCCTGATGTTCTCCAGCAGCCGCAACGAGCTCCGGTGATGGCGTCTCGCCCGCGGCCAGCGCGGCAGCGAGAGGATCTCCTCCCGGCAACGCTGCGGCAACCAGCGCTGCATTCTTCGGCCTCAGCGCCGGACTCGCGGCGAGACATCGCTGAATCACACGCTCGATCACCGGATCGATGTCGTTCGTCAGCCGCACCGATTTCGCGGTCGTGCTTCGCCGCAACTCCAGCAGTTCCGTGATCGTTTTCGCCTCGAACAACATCCGTCCGCTGAAAATCTCGTAGAGCACGAGACCGAGCGAGTAGATATCGCTCAGCGTCGTCAGCTCCGTTCCCTCCAGCTGCTCAGGCGACATGTAGGCCGGCGTTCCCTCGCGCCTCTGCGCCTCCGCGCTATCCGCAAGGACCGCGAGCCCGAAGTCGGTGATGCGCGCGACGCCGCGCTCGTCGATCATCACGTTCGCCGGCTTGAGGTCGCGGTGCAGGACACCGCGGTCGTGCGCGGCTGCGAGTCCTGCACAGATCTGCCGCGCAATCGCGACGCCTTTCTCCGGTCCGAAACGGCCGATGCGATGCAGTAGCGATCGCAGGTCTTCGCCCTGCACATACTCCATCGAGATGAAGTGCTCGCCGTCGAGCTGACCGACGTCATACACGCGGCAGACGTTCGGATGCGAGATCTGCCGCGCGATGCGGACTTCGCTGAGGAGTCTCGCGAGTGCATTGGCATTGCCGCTCACGCGTTGCGGCAGAAACTTCAGCGCGACCGGCTGGCCGAGGAGCAGGTCATCGGCGCGATACACCTCGCCCATTCCGCCTTTGCCAAGGAGCGCAACGATGCGATAGCGGCTGCCGAGGAGCGCGCCCGGAACGAAGCGGCCGTGATCGATCGCACCGGACGGCGTCGAAATCGGGACGACCTCATGCGAGACGCGGAGTGTCTCCTGGTCCTCTTCGCTCATTTTGCGGAAGCATCACAATTGTACAATCCCACCGTGGACTCCCCCATCGCTGTTGCCCGTTCGCCGCATCGGCCGCGTTTTGCGATGCTCCATGCCGGAGGAACGGCAAGCGACTTCGCGGCGGACGTGCGGCGCGGGCTCACCGCCCAGCGCAAGTTTCTTCTGCCGCAGTATTTTTACGATGCGCTCGGCTCCGCGCTCTTCGACGCGATCTGTGAGCTACCGGAGTACTACCCGACGCGCGCGGAGTCGGAGATTCTGACGACGCATGCGCGCGAGATCGCTTCAGCATTCGGATCTCCGATCCGGCTCGTGGAGCTCGGCAGCGGCAGCGCACGAAAGACGCGCTATCTCCTCGATGCGATCACGGCAGTGCAGCCGGACCTCGAGTACGTGCCGATCGATGTCGATGCGTCGATCCTCACGAAGAGCAGCGAGGCGCTCCTGCAGGAGTACGAGTCGCTGCGCGTAACGGCGATCTGCGGCGACTTCCGCCAGGCCGTGCGCGCGCTGCCGCATCGCGCATCGCTGCGAACCGTCGTCCTCTTCCTCGGATCGACGATCGGCAATCTCGATCCGGAAGGAGCCGTGGCGATGCTGCGCGATCTCGGCTCGTCGTTGTCGCCAGGCGACGCCCTCTTCCTCGGCGCCGATTTGCGGAAATCGAAAGCAGTGCTCGAGCCTGCGTATGACGATCCCCTCGGCGTCACGGCATCGTTCAATCTGAATCTGCTGGGCCGCATCAATCGCGAGCTTGGAGGGCATTTCGAGCTCGCATCGTTTGCACATCGCGCGTTTTACGATGAACAGTTGGGGCGGATCGAGATGCATCTCGTCAGCCGCGGAGCGCAACGCGTCGCGATCGACACCCTGGAGCTCGAGGTCGAGTTCGCGGAGGGTGAGACGATTCACACCGAGAACTCGTACAAGCACGACGATGAATCGCTGCGCGCGCTGATGGAGGGTGCCGGCTTCAGAATCGAGAAGGCGTGGACCGACTCTCGGCATTGGTTCACCGATCTGTACTGCGCGGCACAGTGACTTGTCGCGTCGCAGACGGTCGGACGGGTGAGAGCATTTCCTGAACCGCCGCCGCAACAATGGCCCAACCCACTGTGCGACGGCAATTCACACGTATCAGTCCGTTAAGTGCTACGGGGCTGCCGGGCAGCTGCCCGCATTGTTGGTGAACGCGGTGTCGATGGTTACGCCGATCGGCGTTCCTCCATTCGACTTCGTGTTGGTGACATAGCACTGGATGTCACCGACGCTGCTGCCACTCGCAGTCGCACATGATCCGCCTGCGCTGAAGTTCTGGAGCTGAAACACGCAACTCGCGCAATTCCTGCTCGCACCAGAGTTTCTCAATTGGTATGCGTTGTTGGCGCCAGCGGGTGTGGCCGTATTGTTGTGCATGTTCAGGCAGATGGTGGGCGACTGCGTGCAGGCGCCGGTGCAGCTGGCGCCGTTCTCCACCCGGATGACCTGCAGTCCGGTGACATCCGTCTGCGTGACGTTGTTGCTGGCGATGTTCGCGTTCATCGTGCCCGTGCCGAGACGGGCCTGAGCGAAGATACCGCGGCTGAACGAGCCGCTAATCACGTTGTTGCTGATGTCGATCGTTGCGGTGCCGCTACCTTCGAGAACAGCACTCAGAGCATCGACGTTCGCTGGTGCAGTGTGCGTAATGGTGTTGTCGCGGAAGTGGCCAGTGCAGGTTGCGTTGATGCACGCCAGGTTCAGCGCCGAGGCGCCCGTGCCGGAGAAGCCCGTACTGGGCACCGTCGATGTTTTGTTGCCGAAGACGTCGAACACGACGATTCCGCCGTTACTCGCAGCCACGTTGACGCCGGCGGTAGTGGCAGTGGCTTTCAGCGCCGTCATCGAGCCGTCGATCTTCCCGCCATTCGATGCCTGGAAGTTGATCAGATTGCCAGCGCTATCGGCCTGCGTGATGCCGCCCGTGTTGTTGACGATCAACTTCATGTTGGAACCGCTGTCGGCGAGGATGCTGAAGTTGTCGCCAGCAAACGCGTTCGTATGCGTGGTGAACGTGACGTGTTGCAGCGTCAGGACGTCAGTCGACGCCGCCGGCTGTGCGGTCGTGGCGGTGGTGTTGGTCACGAAGAATTGGATCGTGTTCGATCGTTTGATCGTGCAGTTCGACACCGTCGATGTTCCTAGGAGGTTGGTGATGAAGATACCGTGGAAACCGGACGTAACATTGCCGGCACCGCCTTGATCGAACGTGCCACCGCTGATCGTTAGGTTCTTCACGCTGTTGCCGAGAATGCCATGACTCGTCGAGTTGGTCGTATTCACGTTCGTCAATGACAAGCCGTTGTTCACGCTCGTAGCGTTGATGTGGCTTCCACCGCTGTTCGTGATGTTCATTTCGGTGAAGCTGATCAAGCCGCCAGTGGTTGTGAGCGAAATGGCGTCGCCAGTGGCTCCGGTGATGGTGCCGCCGCTGCCGGCCGCGCCCGTGCCTGTGACGGAGAAAGCCCCGCTGCCGGTATTCGATAGCACGATGGCGTTCGCGCCGCCGCTGGTCTTGACGGTCTTCCACGTCATCGTCCCGCTGATCTGTCCGCGATTGACAGTGATCGCAGGTCCGGTAGCGACCGTCGTCGCGCCGACAGTGTTGTTCGCGTTGCTGGCGACGACGGTAAGCCCGGTGCCGGAGGGCGACGCGCATGTGCCGGAGCAGGCCTTGAAGACGCTGGCCGCACCGTCGAGGATCATCGAACCGGTGATCGACACCGTGCCGCCTGTCCCCTCAACCTGCACGCCTGCACCGCCATTGCTGGTGATGGTGTTGGAGAACGTGATCGCGCCACCAGTGATGCCGGAGATATCGACAGCTTTCTGCGACGCGGTGTTCTGCGTGATCGTGCCGGCGTAGCTGATGGACGCCGAACCATTCGCCACCTTGAACGCCGAGGCTGTGTTTCCGGTGATCGCTCCGCCGCTCATCGTAACTGTCGTGGCGGGAAGACTGGTGCAACCGGTGAAAACGACACCATTCGCGCCAGCGACACCAAGTGATGTGACCGTACCGATGGTCGATGCACCAAGAGTGATGCCGTTCAAGTCGAGAGCGCTGCTTCCGACATTGATACTGCTCGTCGTCCCGATGACGAGAGTACCTCCGCCAGACATGACCAGACCCTTGCCCGTGTGATTGTTCCCCGTCGCTGACAGCGTTAGATTGTTGAAGGTGAAGCTGCCAGCCGTGTTCGTTCCACCGATCAGCAGCAGCGTGTTGTTGTAGTTGTTGTTGTTGGCGCTGAGCGTGAGATTGTTGATGCTCAGCGTGCCCGTCATGTTGTTGATGCGCGAAATGACCCCATTGTTACCTCCAACGGTGCCGTTCAGCGCATTTGCGCCAGCATTGTTGAATGTCAGAGTGCCGTTGAACGTGCCGGACGCGGAGTTGACGTCAAGCAGCGTTCCGCCATTGACGGCATTCGTGATCACGCCGCCATAGGTGATCGTCGCGCCAACGTTCGTCGCCGATCCGCCGATCTTGAATGAGATTGTCGCGGCGGAGATATTGAATCCCGATCCGAACGAAATCGTTCCCGACGCTTCATTCGAGATGGTGATGCCACCGCCACTTCCAGCAATCGTGCTACCTCCACCCGTGAAGTTGTAGGTACCGGTATTGCCGCTGATGCTGATGCCCGTGCTCGTGGCGCTCGTTGTGACATTGCCGCTGAAGTTGATCGTCTGCGCGTTGCTTCCCGAGATATCCACCGCCAGCGCTCCGTTGGCCTGATTGATCACTCCGGCCCAGCCGATCGTGCCGCTCGCGCCGCCGACGACTTTGAACGTCGAACCAGTCGCACCGGTGAGCGTACCGCCCGTCGTGCTGAATGAGCCACTCACCGCATTGAGACTCACGCCGTTCGTTCCACCGGACGAGCTGACGTTGCCCCATGACCCGGCAAGCGTTCCTGTCGTGAGATTCAGGGCCGTCACCGCGGAGACTGCGAGGTTGTTGCCCGTGAGCGTACCGAAGTTCGTCGTGTTGGTAATACCAGTCGTCGTCGTGCCACTGATCGTCACATTCGTCAACGTCACGTTCGTGTTCGCGCCCTGCATCGACACGCCCGTGCCGGCGTTGCTGATCGTGCCGCCATTGACGATGACCGCCGCCGTGTTGTTCGTCGTATTGGCGACCGAAATACCCGTCGCTGGTCCTGTGGCAGTCACGGAGTTGAACAGCACGCCCGAGGCGCCGATCGTGATGCCGCTGAGGCTCACTGCAGCCGGCGCCGCCCCCGCAACGACGTTCGCCGTTCCGCTGACGTTCAGCTTGCCGGTGCCCGCGGAGAAGCCCGTCCCAGTGACCGCCGAAAGGTTGCCGATGTTGAGCGTGCCGCTGAAGCTGACCACGGAAGTGGCGTTGTTGGCGCTAAGGTTGACCGCGGTGTTGGCGCCGGTATTCAACGTCTGTGTTCCGGTGAAGCGGATGTCTCCGGTCGCCGTGCTGCTCGTGACTGAGATGCCCGTGCCGTTGTCGGTGATCGTGGCGCCGATGTCCACGACCTCGCCGATGTTGCTGAAGTTGATGCTGCGCTGACCAGCGTTGGCCGTGATCGTGTTCGTATTGTTCATCGTCACGCTGCCGCTGGCGGGACCGTTGATCGTCAGACAGTTCGGCGAGTTGCTGATCGTTGTGTTCGTGATCGTGACAATTGCGGTGCCATTCGTCAGAACGAAACCCGATGACGCCGCGCCGGCGTTCTGAATGGTCATCGTGTCGATCGTCACGGGGCCGGCGATCGCCGAGCCCGAGACACCGTTGGCGGAGGTTCCGGTCACGGTGAGGCCCTTGACCGTGTTGCCGTTGTTCAGCGTGACCCCGTCGCCAGCGCTGTTCGTGATCTGCGGCTTCGTCCCCGCGACAACGAGTGTGTTGCTGTTCACCACGAGCGCCACGCCTTCGCCAATGAGCTGCTCGTTCCCGAGCAGCTTGATGCCGGTGGTCATGTTCGTCGTCGTGCCGTCGCCGTTGAAGATGTAGATGATGTCACCCGATGCATCCGGCGACACGCGTGCCGCATTCGTGAAGTTCGTGAGCGAGTTGAAGGGCGACTGCGATTGACCGTTGCCATTCGAGCCGTTGTTCTTCACATACCAGACGCGGTTCGCCAGATTGAGCGTGACGGTACCCGTGGCATTCGTCGGTGTTGCAGTTCCACCCGTATTGCTGGCGATCGTGTAGTTGAACGTGTCGCTGGCGAGCGCGCTCGCCGTGACCGGCGGCGTGTACTTGAAGGTGCCGTCTGCTGCGATCGTGACACTACCGCCTTGTGTCGTTGCGAACGTTCCTGCGACGACCGCAACTCCACCGCTCGGCAGATCGTTCGCGATGATGGTGCCACTGAGTTGCACCGCCGGCGTCGCCGGTGCCGCCGTCGTTCCTCCCGTCACATACGCCTCGGTGTTGTTCACGAGATTGCTGTATGAGTCAGCACCGGCGGACGGGTTGATGGCGATCGAGAACACCGCGCTGCCCGTGCAACTCGAGCCCGAGTC